>JAAUYH010224012.1_pt1 | contig 29510 bp, 21 predicted proteins | sample 7278061 | NCBI WGS metagenome assembly JAAUYH01 (sample SAMN14350203, study PRJNA611818) | marine sediment metagenome | isolation source: surface marine sediment (0.6m) | place: French Polynesia: Moorea | collected 2018-08
AGACTTAGCTTCTGCTGAGCCTGTTTCTGCTCCTGTGATCAATGGTTAATTCCTTGATAACAACTAAATAATACAAGAAAGCACTCCCAAAACTGGGGGTGCTTTTTTGTTTTTAGGATAAATCTCTCTGATTTACCTCTTTAATCCCTGGAGAAGTCAATGCTTTGAACAACCCTACCGTATAGACGGATGGGGTATTCTGACGACATTAGATAAAATATTATTTTTTTGTCAATGACGCAGATCACAGACAGACCGAAAAATTCAGCATAATATAAGCCCATCTTGTGTAAAAACACTGATAAACTTTTAATCAATCATTTCTATATCCGTATTAATGCTCATGAAACTCAAAACCTTAGTCTTAGCTGGTAGTATCGCCACCTGTTTAACTCCGATGTTGGCTCAAGCTCAAACAGAGGAAACCCCTTTCCCTTTATTTGATCGTTTGTTTGTCGTTGGGGATAGTATTGCTGATGATGGTAACTTGCAGAATTATGGTGATGCTTTCTCTGATTTTCCACCTGGTGATTTGGGTTATTTTGAGGGACGTTTTACCAATGGATTTACGTTTGCAGAAAACTTACATACTATTTATCCCCAACTCTTTAGTTCACCGTATGATCCGAATCAAAATGTTGCTGTTGGGGGTTCAGGAAGTGGAGATTTCCATATCATCCCCGAATTATCAGGGTTGGCTGGATTAAACCAACAAGTCAGCCAGATAACCAACAATTACACTTTGACTGATCGTGATTTAGTGATCATGGTGACAGGGACAAATGATTATGCTTTCAATGCGAGTTTATTTCAAGGGTTAGCTGATCCCACTGCAGACCCCATTGCTGTTCTTGGCAATGCTGTCAGCACTGTTGTCAGCAATAAGGTTAACAACGTTCAAGCATTAGCGAATGCCGGGGTAAAAAACGTCTTAGTGTTTGGTCAAGCTGATTTATCTTTTACCCCGCTTGCTGCTGATTTTGAGGAGAATTACCCTCAATTGGCCAATGGTGGAGCAACGGCGATCGCTGATGCTCATAACAGTCTATTACAAAATGAATTATCTAAGCTTGATGGTATCAATGCCACGTTCTTTGATTTCAATGGATGGAGTCAAAATGCACCAGACATCGCAGCCAGTTTAGGATTTAATGTTGCTAACCCAGGGGGAGCCTGTTTGGATCTTGATATTGTTCAATTTGCTCGTGAGAATGCTGAGGCTTCTGCGCCCTGTACCGATCCAGAAAATTATGGCTTTTACGATAAAACTCATCCCAGTGCTGGCTCTCATCAAGTTTTAGCTTATAGTGTGGGACAAGTTCTTATTCAAGATGGTGATCCCACTGCTGTACCTGAACCCTTGACCATCTTAGGTGCCGGAGCAGCCATAGGGTTTGGTGGTCTATTTAAGCGTAAATTGGCAAAAGCAGGTAAAAAATAACTAAAAAATACTGTTCCCTAACTTATCTTAGGGTTCAACTCCGTTGGACCCAACCTTTATTTTTTTAAATAACGTTATTAATTTTTCTCCAAAAAAAAATAGAGTGAGCCAACGGCCACCCTAAAGCATAAATACGTATATAATTTGACTGAGAACGGCTATAATCCAATCCGATTGACCGTACTGTATCTAAAAAGGGGGTGAGGGCTTAACTCACCCTTTTCTATTACATTAAGCCCAACTGAGAAAGGATGCCTTGTCCGGTTAAGTATTCGGTAGCAATACCAATAACGAAACCGAGCATAGCAAGGCGACCGTTCCAGTTTTCAGCAAATGTGGTGAAGCCGAATTTAGTTTCTTGATTTTCCATAGTAATATACCTCTGTATTAGGTAACTGCAATTAAGTCAAGTGCTTGATTACAATCTTAACAAAACTTTTTGCGTATTGCAAGATTTCTTTACATTGTAGCCAGACAATTTTTCTAGTTACCCATCGCAGCGATATTCTTACGGATTTCTTGTTGCAAGAGGGGATCACCGGCTTTTTGGGCGATGTATAGAGCCTCTTGGTAGTATTGTAGGGCGGTTGAGGGTTTTCCCGTTAGATTGTAAATTTCTCCCATATTATTGAGGGTTTTAGCCGTATCTGCCGGTTTATCCACCTGTTGAGTAATGGGAAGGGCCCGTTGATAGTAAGTCAACGCTTCTTGATATTGTCCGAGACTTTGATAGGAAGCCCCCATATTATTAAGCGCAGCCCCCACCACACGGCGATCGCCACTTCTTTGAGCGATAGGTAAAGCCTGTTCATAGTACCCTAAAGCGGTAGAAGGCTGTTTTAGATCATGATAATTTAATCCTAGTCCCACTAAAGCAAAGGCTTGGAGATTTTTTTTGTTATGTTGTTGAGCAATATCGAGAACTTGTTGCCAACTACCGATCGCTTGTTGAGATTGGCCTTGTTCAGTTTGAATTTTAGCCTCTTGTGTGAGTTGTTGTATAGTGGTTTCGATACTTTCAGTTTCTCCCCAACTGGGTTGAGAAGTAGCGGTTAAGGTAACAGGGGTGAAACACAGGGTAATAATAAGTAGACGGGAAATAAGAGGATTTATCATGGGTTTCAATTGAGTCATTATCAATAGATAGGATTAAAAGTTTTTGACAACTGTTTACGATTACTAAGTAGAATTGTGTAATATCAATAAATTTTCTCTAGTAAAGTATCAGTAATTTTCAGCAAAAATCAAATTCTAGATAATTAAAACATCAGAATGAATACTATTATTATAATTTACTTAATTGATATAACTTTAGAGAAATTACCTAACTTAGACGAATAAATAGATAGTAACTGATCAGTAAAATCCCGTAAAATTATCCATGCTTTAAAATTAATGGAGAGCATTCCAAAGTCATAAATTGTTCTTTATTAATAATAATTGTTCACATAAATTTTTCTCCGAATTGCCTCATCTCACGTCCAATTAATGATAATTTTTCTGCAAAAATGAGATGTTACCCTTTAATCTGCTACAATTTAGCCTAAACCCAATTAACCAAATTATCTGAGGAAGTAATCTATCTGTGTTTAAGAAACGATTGTATGATAGTTCTTGCCGTTTCCTATTATCTTTATGTTTAGGAACCTCTCTGATTTTAAGTAGCTGTAATTCCCAAAATAAAACGACCACAAATACCCAAGGAGATAATGATACTTTAAAATTATTATATTGGCAAGCTCCTACCATTCTCAACCCCCATTTATCCACAGGACTAAAAGATACAGAAGCCAGTCGAATTACTTTAGAGCCTTTGGCTAGTTACGATAAAAATGGCGAACTCATTCCCTTTTTAGCGGCTGAAATTCCAACATTGGATAATGGGGGTATTGCAGCAGATGGAAAATCGATTACTTGGAAATTAAAACAGGATGTAAAATGGTCTGATGGAACTCCATTTACTGCGAATGATGTGGTGTTTACTTATGAGTTTTTAAGTAACCCTAAAGTGGGAGCTACCAGTTCAGGGGATTATGAAATTATTGAGACAGTTGAAGCCATTGATGATCACACAGTTAAAATTACATTTAAAGGGGTTAACCCTGGCTGGAATCGGTTTTTTATCGGTTCATCGGGACTGATTTTACCCCGTCATATTTATGAAGAATATAATGGAGAAAATGCTAGACAAGCTCCGGCTAATTTATTACCCATTGGCACAGGTCCTTATAAAGTGGTTGAATTTAAACCAGGGGATGTGGTGATTTATGAACCCAATACTTACTTCAGAAATGCTCAAGAATTAGGCTTTAAACGCATTGAATTAAAAGGAGGAGGAGATGCCACTTCTGCTGCTCGTGCAGTGCTACAAACTGGGGATGTAGACTATGCTTTTAACCTACAAGTAGAAGCCCCTATTTTGCAACAATTAGAAACAGGAGGACAAGGAAAAATTGTTTCAATCTTAGGCACATTAAGTGAGCGCATTTTATTAAATTTTTCTGACCCTAACAAAGCAACAGCAGAGGGGGAACGCTCAAATCTTAATAATCCCCATCCTTTTTTGAGTGATAAAACCGTTAGAGAAGCCTTTAGTTTAGCGATTGATCGAGATACCATTAGTCAACAATTATATGGTATTACTGGGCAACCCGCAGCTAACATTTTACTGTTACCCAAAGAATATAATTCTCCTAATACTTCCTATGAGTTTAATTTAGAAAAAGCTCAAAAATTATTAGATGAAGCCGGGTGGAAAGATACGAATAATAATGGCACAAGAGATAAAAATGGAGCAGAGATGAAAGTGGTATTTCAAACATCAGTTAATCCCCTAAGACAAAAAACACAAGAAATTGTAAAACAAGGGTTAGAAGCCATTGGCATAGGGGTAGAATTAAAAAGCATTGATGCTAGTATTTTCTTCTCTAGTGACCCGTCAAATAATGATACAGTTGAGCATTTTTATGCTGATTTACAGATGTTTACTACGGGAAATTATAGTCCAGATCCGACTAACTATATGCAAGGTTATAAATGTGATGAAATTCCCCAAAAAGCTAATAATTGGGTAGGGGATAATTATACTCGTTATTGTAATCCTGAATATGACCAATTATGGCAAGCTGCAACTAAGGAGTTAGACCCGAAAAAACGGCAAGAACTATTTATTAAAATGAATGATATTTTAGTCAATGATATAGTCATTATTCCCTTAGTTCACCGCGCCGATGTTACTGCGATCAGTAATCGTTTACAAGGGTTTGAATTAACCCCTTGGGAACGTAATACTTGGAACATAAAAGACTGGAAATTCAAGTAACCTAAAATTTTGGGCTGGCAAATTAATCCTTAAAATGCTTGCCCATTTCTTGAGAATTGTAATCTCAATTGCCTATCTTTATTACTAGAAAAATTCAAGGCGGCACCCAGACTCGAACTGGGGATAAGGATTTTGCAGACCCCTGCCTTACCACTTGGCTATGCCGCCATTTAGACACTCTTACAAGTATAACAAAAATGAGTCAAGCAGAGCAAGGATTAAATTAAGACAAAACCTAAATTTTTCTGAAGAAACGTAACAGTTCTCCAATGGATTAAACTGACTTGTGCAGTGCTAGAAACTGACATAACGACCCTTACCATCCTCTCAACCGTGAGTATAGACTAAAAATGGAGGTGAGGCGTGTTAATAATAAAAGCCTTTCGTTCTCTCTTTACGCCTAAAACATCTTATGAATAAGACTTACAAACTGCTAGTCGGAACCCTGTTATTACTGGGATTGAATGGTGTATCCTTGGCTCAAAATGCGAATGCAGCCAATCCCTTTACCCAATTTTACAATAATAATTGTGTCCCCGAAGCCAAAAAAGCAGGGTTAACTCAAGCAGAAGCATCGCAAATCTGTAATTGTACCGTTCAGACGTTACGGAAGAAATACTCAACCGAAGCGTTTGCATCCCTTTACACTCAATATACCAGTGGCAATACGACAGCTAGACGAACCCTAACCCGTTATGGTGAAACCTGTTCTCAAGAAGTTCTTGATGACATTATGTGGGACAACTAAACTGTAAAATGACCATTACAGGGATCAATACTTAAGAAAAATTCGTCATCCCTTGCGGTTGGCTGAAGACTTTTTTAAGATTAGTTTTCAGCTAACCTTGTTATAACCGTAGAAAAGGTGTGAGTACGGCAAACGTCTATGAAACCATCCTGGCGAGAACATCTGAATATATCCCGTGTGGCAATAAAATATGCACGGGTTACTCTATTTATAGCGATCGCAGTGGCAGTTGCAGGGATATTTGCGTTTAGTTCCCTCAAATATGCCTTATTTCCTGAAATTCCCTTTCCTGTAGTCATTGTTCAGGGAACTGCACCCCTAGAAACCACCATAGAGACAGAAAAGCAGCTAACCAACCCTCTCGAAACCTCTTTGCGATCGCTGGAAAATGGGGAATTGTTTTCCTCTACTTATCCTGGCCAAACGATCATTAATATAGCCTTTGCGGCGGGGTTAAATCTGGATCAATCCACAGAAACCGTCAAGAATTTGATCCAACAAGCCCAGTTACCCCCTGATGCAACCATAGAGGTGACTCCCTTTAATCTTAACGAGTCGGTGGCGGTAACGTATGCCATTTCCAGTGACACTCAACCTGTGGAAATTTTAGCATCTATTACCCAAGAAAAGATTATCCCTTCCCTCGAAGCGTTACCTGGTGTGAGACGGGTTGATTTATTGGGGGATAGTTCCTTAAGAGATACAGATGATAGTAATAATTTACCCACCAATCCTCCGACATTAACGCGGTTAAATCAAGAGGATATTTTAGCAGTTCAAGTGATTAAAAAGGCTGACGGAAATACGTTAGATGTAGCCAAATCAGTAGATCAACAAATCGCTAATTTAAGGGAAAGTTTGCCAGATATTCGTTTAGTCATTGCCGAAACCCAAGCAGATTATATTGAAGAAGCCAGTCAAGCCACCTTAGAAGCGTTATTAGGGGCAATTGTTCTGGCGATTTTAGTTATTTTCCCCTTTTTAAGAAACATTCAAGCGACTTTAATTACTGCATTAGCTATTCCCATGTCTTTACTGGGGACTTTTATTGTGATGGCGATCGCAGGGTTTAATTTAGAAACCATTACTTTATTAGGGTTAGCATTAGTTATTGGCATTATTGTTGATGATGCCATTGTGGATGTAGAAAATATTTCCCGCCATGTTGATGAAGGAATGACTCCTAAAGAAGCAGCTATTAAAGGAACCGATGAAGTCGGTTTAACGGTATCTGCTTCGACCTTAACTTTAGCGGCTGTTTTTCTTCCCATTGCTTTTATTGGGGGGAACTTAGGACAATTTTTTAAACCCTTTGGGATGACAGTTGCTGCTGCGGTTTTAATCTCTTTAATAGTCGCACGAACCTTGTCCCCTGTCCTCGCAATGTATTGGCTTAAACCAAGAAGAAACAGCGCGGGGAATCAACAAAAACCATTTCTTTTAGTTCCCATTTATCGCCGTATTTTAAAGTGGTCTTTATACCATCGTAAGGCGGTTATTGGAATTGCTTTGGTGAGTTTTATGGCTGGGTTAAGTTTAATTCCTTTTATTCCTCAAGGGTTTGTTCCTAAATTAGATCGGGGCGAATTTAACGTTATTTATACTTTACCTAATCCGAAAATTCCTAATCGTTTAAAAGTTGCTCAAGAAAATAACAGTGAGAATAATAGCCCTTCGTTATTCCAAGGATTAATGGAATCTCCTGAACGGTTTTTATTGGGAAGAAATTCTCGAGTTGGCAGTAAATTAGAAGGAATTATTTTAGAAGATGCAAATGTAGAATCAGCTTACACTATCGCTGGTTATCAAGGAAATCCCCTCAAGGGCAGAATTTATGTCCAACTTAAGCATAATCGGACATTAACCACTAGCGAAGTCCAAGATAAAATTAGAGGAAACTTACCAAAATTAAAAGGCGGAAGTATTAGTGTAGAGGATATTCTTTTTATCGAAACTGGTGATGATAGTCCGTTTAAAATTGCCCTCTTAAGTAACAATTTAGAGAGTTTGAAAACAACTGCTAATCAATTAGAAAAACGTTTAACAACGGTTCCAGGATTGGTAGATATTAAGGTATCAGCCAATGGAGAATCCTCATCTGTTGAACATTTTCAACAACAAAGAGTGATTTATTTAACCGCTAATTTATCTGAAGGAATTGGGTTAGGAGATGTTACTAAAGAAGTTATCGAAATTACTGAGGAAATATTACCCAATGATGTGACTTTTGATATTCAAGGGGCATCAGCACAAGTGCGGAGTATTTTTAACGAATTTGCGATCGCATTATTCTTTGCTATCCTCTGTATGATGGTAATTTTATACGTAACTTTTGGTCGCTTTTTAGAGTCATTTGTGGTTCTTTTATCTCTACCTTTATCTATCGTTGGGGCAATGTTTGCCTTATTAATTACTCAAAGTGATTTTGGTATGATCTCTTTAATTGGTTTAATCTTCTTATTAGGATTATTAGATAAAAATGCCATTTTATTGATGGATTATACCAACCAACTAAGGGAAAAGGGAATGAGTCGTCATCAAGCTATTCTCAAAACAGGAGAAATCAGGTTACGTCCCATTATTATGACCACTGCATCCACCATTTTAGGGATGCTTCCAATTGCTATTGGTTTGGGTGCCGGTGCAGAATTAAGACAACCGATGGCTGTTGCTATTATTGGTGGTTTAATTACCTCCTCTGTGTTAAGTTTGATTGTGGTTCCTGTACTTTATACTTCACTGGAAGATATAGGGGAAAGACTGTGTTTTCGGAGAATGAAGCGAGTTGACAATTAATTGGGTTGTAGGTCATATTAAGAAAGTGTCTTCTTAAGAAAAGGTGAAAATAAGAACATCCAATTAATATGACCTTCTTGATTAATTCCTTGTTTTTGACTTCAATTTTAATGACTTGTATTATTAATGGAGAACAGAAAAAAGCAATCGCTAGTTCAAAATATAACTTCAATTATCAAACAACTGATAATGATTTACTGAAAAATAATGCAATATATTACTTGACAAAATTACAAAAAAATGGTAGGCAAATAGAAATTTTAGAGAAAGCTTTAGAAGTTGCCAACTCATTAAAAGATATTCAAGCAAAACACAAGTTACTAATACAAATTGCTGAAAAATATGCAGAGTTAGGAAAACGAGAAAAAGCGGTAAAACTCCTTAATCAATCATTAGAAACGATAAAAACTGTAGATAACCTAGAGCAAAAAACTGAGTTAATGCTAGACCTATCTCAAGCTTATGAAAATATAGGAAAAACGACGATAGGCAAAACAATTCTTAAAGAAACCATTAGTTTAGTTGATAACATAGAAGACGAATTAGTAAAAGCCCAGCGTTTAACAGAAATTGCCTTAAGACAACCTCAAGAGTCTGCAGATAATTTACTGGCAGAAAGTACAAAATTAATCGCCAAAGCCTCAGAACCCGTTCCTTTATTTCCTTTTCAACCCACTCCCTTGAATGGACGTATTAGCTTTTTCGGAAAAATTGACTCTGCTATCAATACCACCAATGAGTTTAACATTAATTTAGGTTTAGAGCAGACTTGGAAATATAATGAATTTGCATTTAGACTAGGATTTACTACTAATTTTGATAGTGGCAGAATATTGATCAAGATAGAACAAAAATAAATTTAACAGGGGAATATCGTCACCATTTTGATCAAACGTGGAAATTTTTTACCTACAATACTTTGAGCCGAGATCCTGATAATAACATCAACTACGATCTTAATTTAATTGCTGGGTCAGGAATTAATATTTTTCGTAAGTCACCTAACCGTCGTCTAGACATGGAAATAGGTTTAGGAGCAAGATACCAAGATTTTTTAGGTAAACCAGATGATAGTAATTTTCCTACCGTTAGCTATTTAATTAGTTATCGAGATGTGTTTTTTGAACGCTTGAAATATCGTCAAACTTTCATCTACAATCTACCCTTAGAAGATGCGGTAGACTCTCGAATTTTATCGATTAGTGAATTATCATGGCCATTATTTAAAAGTTGGTCATTAACAAGCAGTTTACGCTATATTTATTTAGGGGTTCCCCCAGATAATAAACCCAACTCAGAAATTAATTTTTCTACAGGGTTAACCTATGACTTTTAATAAATTAATGATGCAAAAATGTGCGATCGCATTAGGAAGTAATTTAGGAGATTCATTAAACATTTTAGAGACAACAATCACCTTGTTATCTCAGCATCCTTCTATGGAATTAATATCCCATTCTCCTTGGTATCAAACCACTCCCGTCGGTCCACCCCAACCTGATTATTTGAATGGTTGTGCTATCTTAGAAACCAGTTTAACCCCTGAAGACCTCTTACAAACTTTACTGGGTATAGAACAAAAATTTGGGCGTATTCGTCGAGAAAAATGGGGACCGAGAACCCTAGATTTAGACCTATTATTGTACGGTGATTTAATCTTAGACAGTCCTTCTTTAACTATACCTCATCCTTTGATGTTAGAACGAGCATTTGTATTAGTTCCTTTGGCTAATATTGCAGCTAATTGGGTTCATCCTATGAGTAAAAAAATGATCCAAGAACACCTTAACCAGTTAAACTGTGAAGGGATTAGACAATTAATTAATTAAGTTTATGTCAACTCAAAAAGAATTACCAACTTATTTAGAACAACAGCTATTTTATCGGGGTAGAAAATTCAATTTTGATGTTAATCGATTACGTTTACCCAATGGAGTCGAAGGAAACTGGGAATGTATTCGCCATCCTGGGGGGGCCTTAGCCGTTCCTATTACAAAAGAAGGTAAACTGGTATTAGTTAAACAATATCGTTTTGCTGTCGAAAAAAGAATTTTGGAGTTTCCTGCGGGAACTTTAGAAGTTAATGAAGAAGCGGCTGTTACTATTGAAAGAGAAATACAAGAAGAGACAGGTTATGAAGCAAAAAAATGGAATTATTTAGGAAAGTTTCCCTTAGCTCCTGGTTATTCCGATGAATATATTTATGCCTTTTTAGCACAAGAATTAGAGAAATTAGAGCAACCCCCCGAACAAGATGAAGATGAAGATATCGAAGTTGTTTTAATGAGTTTTCAGGAATTTGAACAAGCTATTATATCAGGAGAAATTATAGACGGTAAAACTATCGCCAGTTTTTTTATGGCTAAATTATTTTTAGAAAAAGGTTAGTCAGTAGGGTGGACAATATTTTTCAGATTGGTCCACCATAAAATTATTAAATGATAGTTGAAATCATTAACAAAGGAAAATAAACTGTTTTCGGTGGGCAAGAGTTTTAAGGATATTATTTAAAAATAAGTTTTTGATTCTTGCCCACCCTACAATATGAAAAAATTATTTATTATTACGATCTTTGAAACTGAGATAAACCATCAAAATAAAGAGTATCCCAAATAATAGAAAAAAGATACCATATTCTCGAATTAAACTTTCCGAACCATCATCAATTTCTGCCTCTTCTAGACCTAAGCTTCGCTGTATAGACTTTAAAATGCCATACAGTTTATGGGATAGATTCAGCAGAAAAAAACTATTCATCATTCTCACATTTTTTAATCATTGCAAAAAAACTATCATCAATATCATAACCAAAGAGTTGCGCTATAGATTTTAAACGAAACTGAGAGTAAATACCTTGTTCTTGTAACCAGTCAGATAGAACAAATAACTTATTCATGACAAAAATTTCTAACGCTTCTGGGTTGTATTGTATCCCCTCAACGCGGTTAAACTGATGGGGAACTAACATAGCTGCATATCTAGCTAATTCTCCTTTTTTCGCATCTAATAGAAAAGGAAACCAAGGATAAATACTGTCCAGACGAACAAACCATAAACGAACTTCAGGAATTTCTGAGAGTTCTCTGGGGTCACTGGGATCACGAGGGTATTGAATCTCAAAGCTTAAGGTTTGTTCTAGAGAAGCGATCGCATTTTTTTCTAATAAGGGATCAATCATTTCTCGAATAGGGTTAATATCTAAAGTCGTTAAGTGTTCCAGTGTTACAGTGATAGTTTTAGTCATAGAATTGTGAATTTAATCTTGTATTTAATTGATAGCTAATTGACATGAGGATCATTAATATAATACTGTCAATAATATAACAAACTAAACCTTGAGAACTGTGATGAAAAAGGAACTAAATGTTTTAATGGCATTGTTGCTTATAATAGGGCTTACATGGATACCTATTATTAGTGTACCGTCTGCACAAGCAGTTATTGAACCTGAATTAGAAAAAACGGTTTTAGACATTATTCGTCAACATCCTGAAGTCCTGATCGAATCGGTTCAAGCTTATCAAAAACAGCAACAAGAACAACAACAACAATTTATACAGTCTTTTATATCAGAACTGAGAACCCATCCTCAAACCATTATCGCTGACTCACCTACCACCGGTCCCTTAACTGCCAACAATATTCTCATAGAATTTTCTGATTTTCAATGTCCTTATTGTAAACAAGCTTACGAAACCGTTAAAGAATTTATGGTGACTCATGATCAAGTCACCTTAGTCTATAAACATTTTCCCCTAAGTAGCATTCATCCTCAAGCCATGGCCGCAGCAAAAGCATCTTGGGCCGCAGGACAACAAGGACAATTTTGGCCCTATTATAATGCTTTATTTAGTCAACAAGAAAACTTAGGAAATCAATTATATCTTGACATTGCTAATAAGTTGAACCTTAATATTAATCAATTTGAACGCGATCGCAATAGTAACCAGGCTAATATTGCCATCGCAAACGATATGGAACTAGCCAGAAAAATTGGTATTCAAGGAACACCTTTATTTGTGTTTAATGATCAATTTTTTTCAGGGGCAGTCCCTTTATCCACCCTAGAAGAAGCTTTATTGCCCTAGGGTAATTAGTCTGTTTATATGTTCTAAAATTCAGCGATTCTATCTATCATCAAACCTATGAAAATTGCATTGATTAGCCTTGGTATTGTTATCGTTAGTTTACTCATGATTGAAGGTAGCTTACGATTATTTTTTGGGTTAGGTAAACGTCCTCTTTATATTGCTGATGATGACATTGGTTATTTATTAGCCCCTAATCAAAACGTTCGTCGTTTGGGAAAATTGACAAAAATTAATCAATATTCCATGCGAAGCGAAGATATTGAAAAAAGTCCTGCTAATGATACTATCAGACTATTTTTTATCGGAGATTCCATTGTCAATGGGTGTTGGTGGACAGATCAAAACGAAACGATCGCCGCATTAGTGAAAGAAGAAATTGAAAAAAAATCATCACAAACCATAGAAGTTTTAAACGCTTCTGCTAACTCTTGGGGACCGAGAAATCAATTAGCTTATTTAAAACGCTTTGGAACTTTTAACTCCCAAGTTATCTTTTTAATCATTAACACTGATGATTTATTTGCCACTAAACCAACCCCTTTAAGAGTGGGAAAAGATATTTATTATCCTGACAAACAACCTATTTTAGCCATAAAAGAAATTTTAGACAAAGTGTTTTATCGTGATCCAAAAATTCCAGGAATGGATGAAATTGTAGGAGAAAAAGGCGATCGCGTGGGGTTTAATTTAGAAGCCATTGAAAATATGAAAGCGATCGCAACTAAAAATAAGAGTCAGTTTATGATGGCTTTAACCCCTCTAAAACGAGAAATGAACCCAGAACCCAGAGACTATGAAAAAGTAGCTAGAAAACGCTTGGAAGACTGGGTACAGACTAATAATGTGCCGTTTATTGACTGTTTACCTATCTTTGCTAAACAGAAAAATATCGATGATTTATATCGAGATCATATTCATTTAAGTCCTTTGGGTAATCAATTAGTAAGCCAAAAAATTAGTGATTTAATTCATAAATAGATTAGTTGTTAGTTGTTAATCTTACTGGTAACGTTGATGTTTCTACTGGTGTATCTAACCCAAAATATACAATTCATAATTCTTATTAGAAAATAAAGCACAATCTAAGTATTTTTTCGGTGGGTCAATATAAAAAAATCGGTTATAAAAGGTGGTATTAAATAAGTAAAAATTATTGATATCATCATGGCACTTTATATCGATGAAATTCTCCTAGATAATCCCATTGCTTACTGGCGTTTAGGAGATTTTGAGGCAATAACAGCCGATAACTTAGGAAGTTTAGGAAGTGTGGTGGATGGTACTTATTCGGGAAATCCAACAGTTGGAGTATTAGGATTAACCAGTAATAGTAATACTGCGGTTGATTTTGATGGAGTTGATGATGGAATATTAATTCCTGATAACAACAATATTAATACCAGTAGTTCTACTAAGAAAACCATTGAACTGACGTTTAATGCAGATACCCTCAGTGGAACACAAGTTATTTATGAACAAGGAGGTATCACAAAAGGACTTAATATCTATCTTGAGGATAATCAACTCAACTTTGGAGCGTGGGTTAGTGGTGCCGGTGAATGGTTAAGTTATGAAATTGATGCTCATACCACCTATAATGTTGCTTTAGTTTTTGATTCTGGAGAATTGACTGCATATGTCAACGGTGAATCAATTGGAACAGTAACAACCAGTTTTACCTATATTCCTAGTCATTCTGGGGATGTTGCCATTGGTCAGATGAATGATGCGACCCGTTTCTCTGATGATAGTAGTTCATCTGCTAATAGCGGTTATTACTTTGACGGTACTATTGATGATGTCGCACTGTACAATAAAGCACTTTCCTCGCAACGTATCGCAGCACATTATAGTGCCATTCCTGTCATTGGAACCAGCTATAATGATGGTTTAGCAGGAGACAGTGGAGATAATACAATTATTGGTGAAGGAAGGGATAACTTTCTTAATTTAGATGGCAGTAATGATCATATTGAGATAGGAAATGTTTCAGATTTACACATTACTGGGAATCAAACCATTGAAATGTGGATTAATCCCGATAATTTTAACAGTCGTCAAAACCCTTATGCTAAAGCTTATGGTGGAGAAGGAACAATTACCATTGAAACCAATGGTTCAATTAGTTACTATTATGGAACCACAGGATCTAATAGCGGTGGTAATAATGTTTCCTATCAAAGAGTCAGAACCGTTGCTAATGTTTTGACAGCAAATCAATGGAATCATATTGCTGTTGTTCGAGACTTTGATTCAGGAGAAATTGCCTGGTATGTTAACGGGACAAAAGCAGCACTTATTGATAGTTCTACCCCTATTTTTACGGCCGCTACCGCAGGAAATCAACCTGCTTACATTGGTAAGGGATATGTCAATAACTTTGCTGGAAATATAGATGAACTCCGTATTTGGAATGACGCACGTAGTGGTGAAGAAATAAATGAGAACTACAATAAAACCTTAACAGGAAACGAAAACAATTTAGTTACTTATTACAACTTTAATAATGATAGTAATCATACCACAGCGATCGCAGATGTCACGGGGAATGGTAACGATGGAACCCTAATTAATGGACAAGGGGATAATATTATTACTAATACTCAAGGAGGAAATGACACCCTTGAAGGGAATCAAGGAAATGATACCATTGAAGGCAATTTAGGAGATGATTATTTAGAAGGGGGAACAGGGGATGATGTTCTTATTGGAGATAGTAATGCTCAAAATTTAAGTTTAGATGGAACTAATGATTATGTTTCCGTTGCTAACCACAATGATTTAAACTTTGGTACAGGTAGCTTTACCATTGAAGCATGGGTTTACGATGATCCTGATAGTGTTAATTCTTGGAATAATGCGGTTAGTAAAAAAGTCGGTAGTGGTAATACATCAGGTTGGGTATTAAGGATTGATAATTTTGATCGACCTGAGTTTTACCTTGCAGACGGTGGTAGTCGAGTCGATGTGGAAAGTAGTAACGCTTTGACTGAAGGACAATGGTATCATTTAGCGGGGGTCGTTGATCGCAATACCAATGAAGCTTATCTTTATGTTAATGGACAATTAGAAGCCACTGCATCCTTGGCAAGTTTAGGCAGTGTTGATACTAATAATAGTTTAAAATTTGGTAACTGGGATAATCTAGGAAGTAGCAATTTTTGGCATGGTCAAATTGATGATGTTCGTCTCTGGAATGAAGCAAGAAGTGCCTTAGATATTTATGATAATTACAACGCAACTTTAACTGGAACAGAAAGCAATTTAGTGGGGTATTGGAATTTTGATCAGGGTTCTGTTGATGGCAATACCATTACAGATGTAACGGGAAATGGTCATGATGGAACCCTAGTTAATGGACAAGGAGATAATATTGTCACCGAAATATCAGGGGGTAATGATACTTTAGTTGGGGGTGAAGGTAATGATACTTTAACCGGAAATGAAGGGTCAGACACCTTTGTTTTTAATGATATCTCTGAAGGGATTGATACGATTACGGATTTTGATGGCAGCGAAGGGGATGTTATTCAAGTTACCCGTGAAGGATTTGGCTTAACAGAAAATAACTTAAATAGTTTTGCTTATGATTCTCTGACCGGTGCATTATCCTTTGATGGAACTCAATTTGCAACTTTAGAAAATCCCAGTAATTTTGATGTTAATAGTAGTATCGAAATTAAGGACGAATATCAAGAAGTAGTACAATCTGATAACCCGATCGCTTATTGGCGTTTAGGCGAATCTTCGGGAACCGTTGCTGATAATCAAGGTAGTTTAGATAGTGCCGTTGATGCCACTTATTCAGGTAGTCCTACCCTTGGAAATTCTAGTTTAATCTGGTCTGGTTATGGCAATTCTAGCGTTGAATTTGATGGGGTAGATGATGGGGTTTTAATTCCTGATCATAGCAGTATTAATACAAGTGGTTCCTATTCCCAAAAAACCATTGAATTAACCTTTAATGCTGATACCTTAAGCGGAAAACAAGTTCTTTATGAACAAGGGGGACAAATTAACGGACTGAATATTTTCTTAGATAATAATCAACTTAAATTTGGTGCCTGGGTAGGAAATGCAGGAGAATGGCTAAGTTACGAAATTAATGCCAATGAAACCTACCATGTCGTCTTAGTATTTGATAACGGAGAACTCAAAGGTTATGTCAATGGTAAACCCATTGGAACAGTTAACACCAGTTTTACCTCAATTCCCGGCCATACAGGAGATATTGCTATTGGTCAAATGAGTGAAGATACTCGTTTTTCTGATAGCAATGGGGTTTCAGGAGACGGAAATTATTTTGATGGCAAAATTGATGATGTTGCACTTTACAATGATGCTTTATCTGGTAAACAAGTCCGAGATCATTTTGATGCGTCTGCCATTGGACAAAGTTTAACTGGAGATGATAACAACATCCTGGTTTTAGATGGTAGTGATGATTATGTTGCCATAGGAAATGTTTCAGATTTACAAATTACTGGGAATCAAACCATAGAAATGTGGATTAATCCCGATAATTTTAACAACCGCCAAAATCCTTATGCTAAAGCATACGGTGGAGAAGGAACAATTACTGTTGAAACAAATGGCTCAATTAGCTACTATTACGGAACCACAGGATCTAATAGTGGTGGGAATAATACTTCTTATCAAAGAATCAGAACCGTTGACAATGTTTTGACAGCGAATGAATGGAATCATATCGCTATTGTTCGAGACTTTGATTCAGGAAAAATCACTTGGTATGTTAACGGTGCAGAAGTTGAACTGATTGATAGTTCTACCCCTCTTTTTAGTGCTGCTACCGCAGGAAGTGAACCAGTTTACATTGGTGACGGATATACTAATAATTTTGCTGGTGATATAGATGAAGTTCGCGTGTGGGATATTGCTCGTACTGCGGAAGAAATTAAGGGGAATTATCGACAAACTTTAAGCGGAACGGAAACGGGTTTAGTGGGTTATTGGAACTTTAATGATGGTTCTGCCACAGACTTAACCGTAAATGGCAATGATGGAACTTTCACCAACGGAGCAAGTGCTGTTCTGCAAGGTGATACCCTGGTTGGAGGAGTCGGAGACGACACCATTAGCGGAGGTGCCGGGGATGATATTATCGCTGGTAATGACGGTGAAGATGTCTTAACCGGGGGAACCGGGGCCGATGAATTTATCTTCACAGAAATCACTAATTTTATCGACACCATCACCGATTTTTCTGAGACAGAAGGGGATAAAATTGTTGTTTCTCCCGCTTTTGCAGCCACTTCTATCGATGAATTTAGCTTTGATACGGTAACCGGTGGTTTATCCTTTAACGGCACTGAATTTGCTGTTTTAAGCGGTGTTTCGAGTCTCGACTTAGCCGATAGTCTAGTGATTCAACAAAGTTTGAGGATTGATGAAAATAGTGCCATTGGTAGCAGTGTCGGTTCCATTGCCATTAATAACCCCGCAACAACCAACCCCTATCAAATTCTCTCTGGTAATGATGCAGGAATCTTTACCTTAGACAGCAATACAGGAGAGATTACCGTTGCAGACTCTACCCCTTTAGATTACGAAACCCTCACCGAAGCGTATCAGTTAGAAATTCAAGTCACCGATACCAATAGTCAAACCTATACCAAACAAGTGTTTATTCGGGTTGCCGATGTCAATGAAGCCCCAACTTTGAATGATTATAGCTTTACTGTGGGAGAACACGCCGTTAAAGGGGCCCCTGTGGGAAATATTACAGCAACCGACCCCGATAAGGGACATCCTCGCTTAAAGTACGAAATTATCGCAGGAAATGACTTAGGACTGTTTTCTATTAATCCTTTTAACGGCAACATTGTCGTCGAAGATTCTGATACCCTCGATTATGAAACCTTAGCTAACACTCAACAACAATTAACCGTTCAAGTCAGCGATTATGGGGGATTGACCGATACGGCAACCATTACCATTGATGTGTTAGATGGCAATGAAGCACCCACCATTGACCAAGACATTTTCGACTTTACTTACAATTCCCAAAGTAATAAAGGAGCGATTGTTGGTCAAGTAACAGGAGATGCGGGAACTCCGGCCGGGGGACTGTCAGACTGGATCGATTACATTATTACCAGTGGCAACGACGATGGTTATTTTGCTATTACTCCCGACGGCAAAATTGTCATTGATGATCCCATTGGGTTGCAATTAAGTGGTGAAACCAGTCATACCCTGCGAGTTGTAGGTACGGATCAATTTGGACTGAAAACCCACGATGAAGGTGATGGGGCGATCGTTAATATTACCCCGACTAAAGCCTTAAATTTCACTGATTTAGGGGCAACAAACCCTTTAGGTTGGATTAACTGGGGTAATGAAACCAGTCCAGTCTTATTTGATCGGGATAATGATGGAGATTTAGATGTAGTTATCGGATATAGCAATGGAGGAATTGCCTATTACAAAAATAACAACGGTAACTTTAACAGAGTTGATGCGGAAAATCCCTTTAATGGTTTCAGTTTTGGTAGCGATGCGTCTCCTGCTTTTGCTGATATTGATGGAGATGGAGATTTAGATGCGGTTGTTGCCAATGGTATATCAAATACCCTGAGTTACCTCAAAAATAATGGCGGTACGTTTGTCCAACAAACAGGCAGTAATAATCCTTTCTCTACTCTAGGTTTGCCGGGTAGTACAGATATTAAATCCGTAAGTTTTGCTGATATTGATCAAGATGGGGATCAAGATGCTTTTGTCAGTACACAATTCCACCCCATCCCTGGATTGTACGACGAAAGTTTATTGTATTATCAAAATAATGGAGGCGTATTCACACAAAATAATAATGCCAATCCATTCAATGGTAATTTATACAGTGTTTCCTTATCTGAGCAAAATTATCACCCTGAATTTGCCGATATTGATAATGATGGCGATTTAGATGCAGTTGTCGGTAAAGCTCATGGTAAATTATATTACTATCAAAACAATAACGGCAGTTTCATCCAATTAACTGGAACCAATAACCCCTTTAATGATATTGATGTGGGTTCTGATGCGAGTCCCACCATTGGAGATATCAATAATGATGGTTATCTCGATCTCTGGGTAGGTGAAGATGATGGCACCATAGATTATTTTGAAGGCAAAGTCACCGAATCGATCGCGGTTGATTTTGAATCAACCGGTCAAAGTACCTGGGGAACAGGTAGTTCTCTACAAAGTTCGTTTGACTGGGAACCCTTTGACGCTATTGCGTGGGATTATACGGTAGATAAAGATTTTGGCTTCTTGGAAGTAGGTGGAGGAACCGCCGGAGACTTCCACTTAAGAACCGGTTATGAAATTGATACCGGAACCATTGACAGTACCTTACCGGTTGATATTACCACCTCTGTCCCCGACAGTATTAGTGATGGGGATACGGTTAGCATTTATAGCGATTATGAGCTTAATTCTAACGCTTCTTTCACCACTACCACCCCCTATCTGAGTGCCTATCTCGATTTCGGTTTTATGTTCTATTTAGGGGCATATTTTAAAATTGATTATGGTGTGGGTAGCAAAAAGTGGGATTTAGCGGATTATTTAGGCACAGATATTGACTATTCTCTCGATGTCTCTTTTGACAGTTCCGAGGCCACTGCATCCTATAGCAATGATTACGCTTCTTTGGAGTTTACGTCTCCTGATATCGGTGTTACTGGGGAAGTCGATGGCAATAATACTCTCTCTGGGACGACTGCGGCTGATTTTCTCTCAGCAAGTGTATCTTTTGATGATTTAATTGTGGAAACCTTCCTCAAAACATCCAGTAATCCCACGTTACAGGCCATTGGTTCAATTGTTCAAGATGAAGTCGATGTTAAAATCGCAGGGATTGAATGGGATTTAATCGATATGGATCTTGTGGGGGATATTTACCTCAAACAAACCTTCGATTTAACCTTTGATTCGATCACTGGACAAGTGTGGGGTGAAGATGGAAATGGCGGTTTTACTAATGCGTTGACTTCAACTTTTACCGTTGGGGATGAGGTTTCTTTTGTGTATGATGATGCCACAATGGACTTGAATAATAATGACCAATTAGACTATATTATTAATTTCGATCTGGTTAATCCTCAACTTAAGAGTACCGTTGATATTGGCTTTGATTTAGACTTCGATTTAGCAGCCATTTCTGCTTCTGCTTGGTACGATGTGGGTATCGCAAGTGGCAAGAAAAATATCGGTCCTCTGCTAGAGGAGTCTTTTGATCTCTTCCAAGGTGAGATGACTTTATTCGATAATGATCCCTTTAGTTTAGGCGGTTTTGGCACTATGTCTAGTCAAAATTTAGCGATCGCTGTTGGCTAATCAGTTCCCAAAAATTCAGTACAGTAGGGTCAGATGTTGTTTCCATCTGACCTTCTTTTATAGTTACAATTTAATCAAAGTTACTGCAATATTCCCTGAAAAACAAACGTCTACATCGGTTCCTTGTTCTCGTTCTCTTTTAGCGTATTCTCCGTGATAATAAAATAAGTCACCTTCTACCCGATAATTAACAGGTAAAGGATGCGTACTGCTTTCACAAAAAACAATTTCAGGTTCAGGACTATCGGTTTCTAAATGAGGTAAATTAACGTTCCAAAAGCTACCCGGTTTTAACGGTTTATCCCAAAGAAGAGTTAACACTTTTTCAGTCCATTGAGTCGCTAATTCCCAGTTAATGACTAAAGGACGTTTGATCCAATGGGAAATGGCAATACCTGGAATACCGTGCATTGCTGCTTCTCTCACTGCTGCTACGGTTCCAGAAATATAAACATCAACCCCTAAATTCCCCCCTGCATTAATTCCAGAAAGCACCCATTTTGCTTCTTTATTAAGATGTTTTACTGCAATTCTTGTACAGTCTGCTGGTGTACCATCTACTGCGTATTCTGTCAAGGAACGCTTCTCTAATTGAATGGGTTTATGGGTAGTAACACGATGTCCACAACCGGAATGAGGTTCTTTCGGTGCAACAATCATTCCTTCACCTCCTAATGCTTTCGATAAGGCACGAATTCCAGGGGCATCAATACCGTCATCATTGGTTAAAATAATTGTCATAATTAGGAATTTACTGGTTTATATTTTTACTAAATAAATAAATATCATCTTTTGTATAGGTTAAATTAAAACTAGAATTTTGTCCAACCGTTTTTTTAATCGTTGTAATTAATTCTGGGGAAGTTTCTCGCCCTGGATGTCGTTGATTGAGTAAAATATAATCAAATTGATTAACATCAAAGGATTCTGCTCCATTTTCTGCTAATTTAATCATAGCACGTTGACTTAAATGGGGGGCAATATAAGTGGAGGTTAACACATTTCCTTTAGTAGAAATTTTAGTTATTGCTTCGTTGGTTGCTTTCCAAGTATCGAAAGAGTCTAAATAACGAGAGGTAAAATAACCATATTTAGCTAAGGCAAAAAAACAAATTAATGACCAAGTTATTATATATTTATTTTTATGAAACCAGCTTTTTTTCGCTGCTACTGTCATAATTACTGCAACCATTAAAAAAGGAATGATTGGCAAAGAATATTGATGTAGTAAGTCTTTTTGTAGTACATTTTGTGATAGTAAATTCATTGCTAAAGTAGGAATCGCACTGATTAAAGGTGCAAGATAAGGTAATGATAATCCCCAAATCACAGGAATCAATAATAATAGTAAATATTCTAAATTGGGTAAATTAAGTAATCCTTGCAACAATAACCAAGGTTGGAAAATTATATTGTGAGCAATTTCAGCAAAAGAATCACCGAGATAATTAAATCGTTCCAAATGACGACTAATATTAGCACTATTATCACTAAATATAGGAATAATTAAACGGGTACTAACTATAAACCAACTTATCCCTAATCCTATAGAAATAAATCCTAATTTTTGTTTTTTTTCAAAAAAGAATAACCATAAACCCATAAAAATTATCGTTAAAGATAAAACACTTTTACAACTTAAAGTAATAATAATAGCCAAAATAAATAAACTAATACTATTCCAATAAACTGCTAAAATTGCCCATAAAAGAGAACAAACAGCGATAACGTCAGGATGAAAGTCAAATAAATTAATATTAAAAATTAAAGGATAAAGTAAATAAACTAAACTCAGAGTTAATGATTTTGACTGAGTTAAACCATGATACTTAGATAAGTAATAAATAGGTAATGCACCAAAACTTAAAGCAAATGCTTGTATGAATAATAACCAATAAACCGAAGGATGAAGTTTGTAAAATAAAGCTAAAGGATAAAAAATAAATGCAGCATGATCCCCTAGTATATGAATGTTTAAAAAAGAAGAAATTGGTGTTTTGCCTTGACTAATTAAATACACTGCTTGGTCAAAAATAGCTAAATCCCAAGCTGTTGATTGAAATAAAATATGTTTTAAACTACTACAAAAAAAAAGAATAATGATACTGATTTTAATTAATATTAAGATTGAAATCGATTTAAAATATAATAATTTCATTTAATTTTTTCGTACAAGACTATTTACTGTGTATTATAAGGATTATCAATTCTTTGGGGAGGAAAATAAGCTGATTTAATAGGAAACGGAATTTCAATTCCTTCTGCTTGATACCGTTTATGGAGTTCCTTTAAAAACCGATGTTTAATTGCTAAATGTTCAAAAAACTCCTGTTCATGCACTTTTAAATATATAGTTAAATTAATGCTAAAGTAATCAAATTTATTGTAAAGGATAAACGGTTCACTCATATTTTCGTTTTCTAAAATTTGATCTTTTAATAGATTATTTGCTACCTCTAAAGTTACTGTTTCAACGGTTTCTAGATTACTGTCATAACCCACATCAAGAGTAATAGGAAGAACCATAATTTTATCAGGTAAAGTAAAGTTTTTAAAACTCCCTGAAAGAATTTCCGAGTTAGGAATAACTAATACATTATCGGTTATTTCTTTTAACACTGTATATTTTAGTTCGACATCAATAACATACCCACTTTCTCCACTTGCTAAGCGAATATAGTCCCCTGGTTTAACCTTTCCTGACATAACAATACTAACCCCAGATATTAAGTTTGCTAAGGGGGTTTGCAACGCTAAACCAAGAGAAACACCCCCTACTCCCAATGCAGTTAATAAAGGGGTTATTTGAATACCAATAGATTGTAATATAATTAAAACACCAAGACTATAAATAACAATTTTGGTGAGTAATTCAAACAAGGAAGTTAAGGGAGAAATTCCTTGTTCATCCGTCGTATAAACTTTGAGCGCACCTACTAATAAACGGGAAATAACCAGGGTTGCTGAAGCTAAAAAGGTAGCAATGAGAAACTTATTAATCAGACTTTGTATTCCTGGAGGAATAGGATAGATAGAGGTAGCAACTCCTATTCCTCCCAAAGAAAACCAAAGAATACTAAACCCTTGAATGGAATTAATGAGAATTTTATAGTATGGGGATTTGGTTTTTTCAGCAAGCTTCTTAATATTGGTGATAACTCGCTTCTCAAAAAGAACCCCGATAACGAAACCACATAAAATAGCAAATAAAGGACTAATTAGTTTTATGACTTCCTGTATAGTAAGATTAAACGAGAAATTCATGATTTTAAATAGTTTAACTTTCTGAAAATTATAATACTGAATTTATAATTGATCAAGGTAATCTTCAGCGGTTATCATTGATAGGTTAAACTTTTAGCAATTACTATCAGAAATCACCAATAATCATAAATTGATAATGAATACTTAACTAATCTTTGGTAATTTTAACGCTTTACGTTCCTCCGTTAGCAAACTATGTTCTAATTTAGGGGGTAAAACTTGTCTATTTTTACGAAAATGTGAGGGGAATAATCGAGAATATTTATTTGGATTAGGTAATTGTAAATGAGAATGCTTATTATTAATCCTTTCTTCTAATTCGAGATCGAAAACATAACTATCTTCTGTTTCAGTATCAATCAGTTCAATGGTGCAATTTACAGGATGATAACGATGATTTGTAATGGGAAAAGAAGCATGGGTTAAAGGATATCCTTTTAAGGTTTCTAGAATTAACTCCCCAATCAAAAAATCTTCCTCGATATCATCAGGAATCACTAAGGTATGATTAAACTGATAAGGTAGTTTTTCATCCGATAATGGGTGAGTCACTGTTAGTAGGGTTTCTTCGGTTTCAGGATGAATTAATTCGTAACGGAGTTGAGCATTTAACGCAATATCTCCCTCCATATTAACCGCTTCTATGATTCCCGATAAACTAATTCTTTCTCCTGCATTAATAATAAACTTATCTTGTTCTAAGCTAAGGTTCATCGAAAATCTGGAAGTTGATAGCTGGGGATTTATGTTCTTAGACTTCTCTTGATTTTGTTTATTTAATTGAGGTTCAATTTTTTCTCGTAATAGTTTTTCTAATTGCTCTATATACTCTTGTGCTTTATTCTTATAATTGGCTTTATCTTGTGACGAATTCGAGCAATCAATCGATGGAGCGTGAGTCTTAACTGGTAAAACATCCAAGGTGATTGTTTTTGTCCACCTTTCTCCTAAAAACTCCGATAAAACATCTCCTTGACAACGAATTTCCCAAGACGTTCCTGCTGTTAATTCCGTAAAAGGTAAAATCATCACTAACCCCTGGGAATTAATCCGACGTTGATGATATGTTGTGTCTTGATGGGGGGAACTAATACGCACATCAACCGTCTTATTTAAACGGTTCGATTTTCCCAAAATGCGATACTTTCCAGGTTCTAATTGTAAGTTAGAAGCACTAGCCGGATACCATTTAATATCATCGTCTTTTTGGATCAAAAATTCCCAGGATGTCATCGTTTCTATGGTGTGGAGTTGCTCATTGTTCTTTTATGTCTGTCTACTTGTTCTTTAAGTTCCCCAACTTGATTAAATAATTCTGTTTGTGTCATCCCTTGTTGTTCTTTGCTTTGCAACCATTTCAATTGTAAGGTTTTGTTTTCTGCTTCTTCTTCTCCTAAAACGATACAAGCGATCGCGCCACTGCGATCAGCCCGCTTGAACTGCTTACCAAACGCACTCCCACTCATATCTAATTCCACCGTTAAGCCCTCTGCACGCAATTTTTGGGCTAAAACCAACCCTTGTGCTTCGGCTGCTTCTCCTCGCGAAACTAGGTAGATATCTGGGGACATTTGCAGAGAGGATTGTAATTTTTTGAGCAGGATAATTAACCGTTCCATCCCGATGGCCCAACCTACTGCCTGCGTTGGACTTCCCCCCAACTCTTCGACTAACCTGTCGTAGCGTCCTCCACCGCATACCGTTGCTTGAGATCCTAAGTCATCCTCATCGGATATCATTTCAAAAGCGGTATGGGTGTAATAATCCAACCCTCTGACTAAACAAGGATTGATGTTATATTCAATGCCAAGATCCGTTAATAGTTGTTGGACTTGATCAAAGTGTTTTTTCGACTCATCTCCCAAATATTGCAAGATACTAGGGGCATTTTGATTAATTTCTTTGGTACGCTTAGCTTTACTATCGAGAATGCGTAAGGGGTTTCTTTCTAAACGATCTTGAGAGTCGGGATCGAGTTCTTCTTTGTAGGGGAGAAAATAGTTAACTAAGGCTTCTCTATAGTTTTGTCGATCATTGCGATCGCCCAGAGAATTAATATCTAATTTCAAACTCTGGAGTCCTAGGGTTTTCAAGATATCCGTGGCCAGGGCAATGACTTCCACATCTGCTCTAGGATCACCTACGCCAATTAATTCTAACCCAATTTGATGAAACTGTCTTTGACGGCCTGCTCCGGGTCTTTCGTAGCGAAACATCGGGCCACAATACCAAAGACGTTGTACTCCTCCAGCAGCATATAAGTTATTTTGCAAATAAGCCCGAACAACGCCTGCGGTTCCTTCCGGACGTAAGGTTAAAGAGCGATCGCCTCTATCGGTAAAGGTATACATTTCCTTCCCGACGACATCCGTCGCTTCTCCTATCCCTCTCTCAAATAGGGCAGTTTGCTCAAAAATAGGGGGACGTATTTCATAGTACATGGCGCGACTGAGTATTTGTGTCGCTACTTGTTCTACATATTGCCAGTAGCCTATTTCTTCTGGCAGAATATCTCTGGTTCCTGGTAGTGTTTGAATAGTACCCATTGGGGTGTGTTTCGCCTAAAAATTTCCTACGGTAGATGATACCGTGTTTTCATCCAGTTTGACGGTTGACATACTCTCCCGTTAAGCTGACGCTGTAACGGGAGATTCTGAATGAAGAATTACTTCCCCATTCCTCCACTCAAACAATGTTAATTGTTGAGGGTTCCCAGGCTCAGTCTCCAACGAGGCTGATTTCTCCCTATCTCTAGAACCTGTCAATTCAGGTTTGGGCGTAACTTTCTGAGGGACCCTCAGTAGCTTGGACGGACTAAGCCCAAGAGTTTCAAGTCCTTTGATTCCGATGTTTAATAACGTTATACGTCGAGAGGATTATCTTTCGAGTTCGATATGAACATCCGATGAGTAGGGTGGGCATATTGCCCACCCTAGATTATCTAAACCGTTGAAATCACAGGATAAGGATGGGTTAACTTATCTAATTGTTGCACCAGGAGACTGAGGAATAAACCCACATCCGTCACAATACCCACCGACTCTACAGAACCGCGATCGCTTAATTTTGTCACCACCGCAGGGTTAATGTCCACACAGACCATTTTCACCCCGGCAGGAGTCATATTCCCCACGCCGATACTGTGTAACATGGTGGATAACATCAAAATCATGTCGGTACCTTGAATTAACTCAGCATAGTGGCTTTGAGCTTTCAGTAAGTCCATTTCGGTGTCCGGTAACGGACCATCATCACGGATCGAACCGGCTAAGGCAAAGGGAACGTTATTTTTAACGCATTCGTACATCACCCCTTTGCTGATCGCCCCTTGTTCTACGGCTTGGGCAATGCTACCATAACCGCGCACGGTGTTAATCACCTTGAGGTGATGTCGGTGGCCACCACTGACAGGGATACCCCGTTGCATATCCACCCCTAAAGAGGTTCCCATCATGGCTTGTTCAATATCATGAACAGCGATGGCATTTCCCCCTAATAAGGCATGAATATAACCATCTCTGATTAATTTTGCCAGGTGTTGCGCCCCACCGGTATGAATAACCACAGGGCCGGCTGTTACCACCACTTTTCCCCCTTGATCCCGTACTTGGCGCATTTCCCAGGCGATCTGTTCTACTAATAATTCGACCCGACGCTCACTGGAAACCCCAGAACCCATAAAGGTAAATTCTTTTTTACCGTTACGTTGATCTCTGTCTTCGGCTTGTCTGACGGTACGAATACCATCAACCCCCACCATAACGTGATCCCCTTCTTGTAAGTCGCGCAATAATTTGCATTCTGCGCTCATTTTCTGAGGATTAACGACAATAGCAGCATCCATGCGCTGATTTTGTACTTTTACCCATTCGCAGTTAACTCTGACTTCCGTGGGATAGATGGTACTTACATAGAAGTCATCGGGGGCTACCCCTGCTTTGGTAACGGTTTCAGTGTTGATGTCACACAGTTCTTGAGGGGGAGCAACGGCACCGAGATCAATCAGTTGTGTCATAATTTCTTCCATGACATCATGATCTGGTGCAGAGACACGAACTTGTGCCGCAGAAGTGCTTTGTCTTTCTAAGCCTAAGTCAAAGTTTAATACTTTGAAACTGCCCCCATTTTCCACCACCATATCTAAGGCTTTATTCATGATACCCGCATCTAAGAGATGTCCCGTCAGTTGAATAGTCCGACTTTCAACCGGGGTACTCGCATGAACATCTTCTAAAACGGGTTCGTTGACTCGCAGGGTTAAACATTTAGCGGCCCCACCTGCTTTAAGAAACTCGGATAAGGGGGTTTGTACCACTTCAAACCCCACATCATTTAACCGTTGTTTTAAGCTGTCGCTTATCTGGTTCATGATGATGGTGTGGTTAATATTAACCGCGTTACAAGCGAATTTTACGGCGTCCGGTTCTTCAACGACGATGCGTTTTTCTTCGGGGATACGCAGTTCAATGAGACGGTTAGAATAAGCATCAAAGGCGGGGGGATAATAGAGTAAATAACCGCCGGTGAGGGGACAGAAACAAGTGTCGAGATGATAGAACCGTTCATCGATGAGGCGTAAAGATAATACTTCTGTGTCTAACCATTGGGCAATATAAGGATGGGAGTCTAACTCCGATCTAAACCCATATCCAGCCCATAACCAGCGGCCTTCTCTATCAAATAAAGCGTCGCCGGCCCCTTCAAAGGGTAAATCTTTGGGTAGTTCAAATACGTTAAACCCATTGTTGGCAAACCATTCTTTGAAGTAGGGTTCTTCTCCTTGTCTTTCTTTATGATAGAAGCGACTAACAATGGCATTATCCCCTAATACCAGCCCTGCATTGGCGGTAAATACCATGTCGGGCCAGCCTTTTTGGGGTTCCACTAATTCTACGATCGCCCGTTCCTTAATAGCGTGATGGAGTTGGTTCCATTGTTCTACGGAGCGATCGCGGGCTGATTTATGTATATTCCCTTCCATCCAAGGATTAATCACATAATCGACATCATAGTGGTCTGGAGCGCACATTAAAATACGAATCTGATCTGCCATAATACTGTCTTCAATTAAGCTCAATTTAGATATCTGCTGTGGATGTTATCCAGCTTGTCGCCTCCTCACTGATACTGAACAACCCAACTTATTATCATACCGTGAATTTGACTTGAGAAGTGGGTTCTTTCCCTTGGTCGGGTGGACAAAGCAACACATTTTCGCAGGGGTCAACAGCCGATATTAGCGTCAACTTAAGCCAATATAAACTGTCATTGCGAGGAGGCAAAATCTTGACTGGAGCAAAAGTTTAAGACTTATTTCTGCCTCCGAAGCAATCTCCAACAATACCCAACTGAAAAATAAAGATTGCTTCGGGGGGATAATGATACCAAATCCGGTTTAGATACCCCTTTTATCTTGCGAGTTGAGGAGTGTGGGAAGGGTGGGGAGTGTGGGAGGAAGGAGAGCAAAACTATAAAGAGGTTTTGACCATCGGATTTGGTATG
>JAAUYH010014055.1_pt1 | contig 29503 bp, 28 predicted proteins | sample 7278061 | NCBI WGS metagenome assembly JAAUYH01 (sample SAMN14350203, study PRJNA611818) | marine sediment metagenome | isolation source: surface marine sediment (0.6m) | place: French Polynesia: Moorea | collected 2018-08
AGGGCGCGCCAATGACCCGCACCATCGTCGAAAGCAAAACCAAAACAGCCATCATCGGGTTTGAAGAGCCGTTCTGCGTGATCGGCGAAAGGATCAATCCAACGGGTCGCAAAAAGCTGGCGGCGGAACTGGAAGCGGGCGATTTTTCGACCGTCGAGGCGGATGCCGTGGCGCAAGTTGCAGCGGGCGCGAGCGTGCTCGATATCAATGCGGGGGTTGTCTACAATTCCAATCCGAACACCAACGAGACCGAACCGCCGCTTATGCGCAAGATCGTGGAACTGGTGCAAGGTTTGGTTGATGTGCCTCTTTGCATCGACAGTTCCGTACCGGGCGCGCTGGAGGCCGGCCTCGAGGTCTGTGAGGGTCGGCCGTTGCTGAATTCGGTGACCGGCGAGGAGGAACGGCTGGAGCAAATCCTGCCGCTGGTGAAAAAATACAACGTGCCCGTCGTGGCGATCTCCAACGACGACACCGGCATTTCCGAAGACCCCGATGTACGCTTTGCCGTCGCCAAGAAGATCGTCGAACGCGCCGCCGATCACGGCATTCCGGCCCACGACATCGTGGTTGACCCGCTTGTGATGCCGATCGGAGCCATGGGCACGGCCGGGTTGCAGGTCTTCACACTGGTGCGGCGGTTGCGTGAGGAATTGGGCGTGAACACGACCTGCGGCGCCTCCAACATCTCCTTCGGCCTGCCCAACCGGCACGGCATCAACGCGGCCTTCCTGCCGATGGCGATCGGCGCCGGCATGACCAGCGCGATCATGAACCCGGTACGTCCGGTGGAAATGGAGGCGATCCGCGCCGCCAACTTCCTGATGGACCACGACGCCAATGGCGGCGAGTGGATCAAGTTCAGCCGCGTGCTCGACGCGGTGAACGAGGGCACCCCCTTCCCCGAGGCCTCCCAGGCCTCCGCCGCCGCCGGAGGCGCGCGCGGAGGGCGCCGCCGCCGCCGCGCAGGCTGATCCCTGGGGCCAGTGGGCCACAACTTCCGGCCGAACCTGGCGAGGAATTTCACCACCGCCACTGCAGCGTACAATTTTCGCCACTTTCAGGCGCGATGCCTGACGTGACCTTTTTCTGCTGAAGGTGCGAAATGCTGCGCGACACCAAGCCGATCCACGAATTTCGTGGACCCTGGGGCGTGCCGATCCAGATCGGTGCGAGCCTGATCCTGCTGCCCCTGATCCTCGTCGATTTCCGGGCCGAGGCCTATTACATCTTCTATGACCTGATCTTTGTGGGTCTGCTGATCGGCTCGATTCTGCTGCACGAGCTTGGCCACGCCTGGGGCAGCCTGATCCAGCGCGTCCCGGTGCACCGCATCACCCTGCACGGCGGCGGCGGGTCCTGCGAGCGCAGCGCAGCGACGGCCTACGAACAGGAACTCATCGTCGCGATGGGCCCGATCGTGAACCTGGCCATCTGGGCGATGGCCTCGCTGTTGGCGCCCCTCTTCCCGCCCCATAGCGAGATGTTCTGGATCCTCGAAACGCTTGCCTTCATCAATCTCTTCCTCGCGGTCCTGAACCTGCTGCCGGTCCAGCCCCTCGACGGCGGCAAGCTCCTGCAGCTCGTGCTGCGCCGCTACCTACCCGATGACGAGGCAACCCGGATCTGCGGCGGCATCGGTCTTGCCCTCGCGCTCGGCTGGGTGCCGATGATGGTTCTGTGCTACCTTTCGATCGGTCTGGTGCTGTTCTTCCTCCCCCCGATCGCGCTGCACTGGCACATGGTCCGCGCCACCGCCTGAGCCCTGAACTCTCTCATTTTCATAGGCTTACAGCCTAATCTTGAGAAAGCTCAACCCGCTGAAGGTTGCCGAATGAATGCGCCCAGCTAGTCGACCTTGGCCGCTTTCACCGCAATCTCGACCTTCCAATCCGGGTTCGCCAGTCCGCAGACCAGAAGAGTCGAGCAGGCGATGTGCCCGCCCAGCATCTTGTCGCGCATCTTGCGGAAGACCGGCACGCCCTCGGGGCTGGTGACGATACCGAGAACGTCAACAATATCGGTGCGGTCCATGCCGTCCGCCGCGAGCACCGCAAAGACATTCTTCCACGCATTCTCGTGCTGCGCCTCGACGTCCTCGGGCAGTGATCCGTCCAGCGTATTGCCCACTTGCCCCGAGACATGAACCCAGCGCGCGCCAGCCGGCGTCGCCACGCCCTGTGCGAAATCCGAGACCGGCGCCGGGGCGTTTTCCGTAAAGATCACCGCATTCATGTCGCCCTCCAAATCTCTGAGATCAATCAGCTTTCAGCCTTCTTCTGCCAGGATCCGTTCTCCTGACTCCAGTACTGCGCGGAACAGCCCGCCTCGGTGAGCGAACGCCACTGTCCCCGCGCCGTCTCCACCGCTTCCGGATCGTTGCCGTCAAACAAGATGCACACCCGCTCCAGCGCTTGCACCTCCTCGACGGCCACCCCGGCCCCATCCACCGTCATCACGCACACCGCGTTGTTCGAGGCCGCCCCGGTGGTAAGCAACACAGGCTGATCTGCATCGAATTCGCCGCCTGCAAGCCCGTGCGGCAGGAACCCCTCCTCGTGACCGAGCCACAGCTTCTGGTCCAGCCATTCCATCCGCTCCGCCGAGACACCCCGCACCGCCACCCGCCAGCCCGCGTCCAACGCCTTGCCGATCAGCATCGGCAATGTCGCCTCCAACGGCGTCCGGGTCAGGTGGTAGAAATAGGCAGCGCCCAAACCACATACCTCTTTAAATTCAATTTTCTACGGGGCGAACTTCATCCCTCGTAGCGGTCCGCGATCAACCGGTTCAGCGTCAGCACGCCCCAGCCCGACGCGCCCTTGGGCGCCATCGCCGTGGGCGACTTGGTGCTGGCCACGCCGGCGATGTCCAGGTGGATCCAGGGGCAATCGTCCTTGACGAAACGCTGCAGGAACTGTGCGGCCGTGATCGAGCCGGCGGGCCGTCCGCCCACGTTCTTCATATCCGCGATATCGGATTTCAGCTGCTTGTCGTAGGCGGGTCCCAGCGGCATGCGCCAGGCGCCCTCGCCCTCGGCTTGCGCCGCCTTCAGGAACGCATTGCAGATCGCGTCCTCATTGGCGAAAACCCCGGCATTCTCGTGCCCGAGCCCGATGATGATCGCGCCCGTAAGGGTGGCGAGATCCACCATGCCCACCGGGTCGAAGCGCTCCTGCGCATACCACATTACGTCGCACAGAACGAGCCGCCCCTCGGCATCTGTGTTGATCACCTCCACCGTGTCGCCCTTCATCGATTTGACCACGTCGCCCGGCCGCTGGGCCTTGCCGTCCGGCATGTTCTCGACCAGTCCGACAAGGCCGACCACGTTCGCCTTCGCCTTTCGCAGCGCCAGCGCCTTCATCACGCCCGCGACGACGCCCGCGCCGCCCATGTCCATGGTCATGTCTTCCATGCCGGCGGCCGGTTTGATGCTGATCCCGCCGGTGTCGAACACCACGCCCTTGCCGACGAGCGCAAAGGGGTTCTCCTTCCCGCCGCCCTTCCACTGCATCACCACGACCTTCGACGGGCTCTCGCTGCCCTGCCCGACCGCGAGAAGCGTGCGCATACCGAGCTTCTCGAGCTCCGCCTCTTCCAGCACCTCGACCTCGAGGCCCAGATCCGCAAGCGCGGCCAACTGATTGGCGAATTCCGTGGTCGTCAGCACGTTCGACGGCGCGTTCACAAGATCACGGGTGAAGAAGACACCCTCGGCGAGCGCCGGCACATCCGCCGCGGCCTCGCGTGCCTCGTCGGGTTTCGAAACCATGACCGTGACGGCACCTTCTTCCTCGGCCTCGGCGGTCTTGTGATCGGTGAAGTCGTAGGCCCGCAGCGACAGCCCCAGGATGATCTCGTGCACCTGCTTGCGATTGCCCGCCAGCACCAAGAGCGGCTTTTTCGCCTTGGCCTGCCCGATCGCCGCCCCGGCCTTGCGCGCGATATCCGCGGCGGGCCGCTGGCCAAGCACAACCACCTGCACCGCCTCGGCGGCAAGCCCCGTAGGCCAGGCAAGGTCCGCCGCCTCGCCGGGCTTCAGCTTCGAGAACGCCCCGGACTCCACGAACCGCTCCAGCGCGCCGCGTGTCAACCGGTTCACCCGCCGCCCGGCCTGGTCGAGCTTGCCGCTTTCGTCGCAGAACACGACCACCCGCCCCTCGGCGGCAGCGATCGCGTCGATATCGAATTCGGTGATCTGGGCGGTAATCGGGCTGGTCATCGTTGCTCCTCAGGCACTGTTTCGCCCTACGTAGACCGTTCATTCCATATTGGCCAGTTAACAGTTTGCGCGGACGGGGAGTTGCAGTAGAACAAGGAAAAAAGGGCAGTTCAGGACCGGTTTTGGCCAGGTTTGACAGATATATCCTGTCGCAGCTGATGATGCTGTTTGGGTTTTTCGCGCTTGTCCTGGTGCTGGTCTACTGGGTCAACCGCGCCGTCGTGCTCTTCGACCAGCTCATCGCGAACGGCCAATCGGCGGGGGTGTTCGTCGAATTCACGGCTCTCACGTTGCCCAATGTCATCCGCCTGGTGCTGCCGATCGCGGCCTTCGCGGCGTCGATCTACGTGGCCAACCGGCTGACCTCGGAAAGCGAACTTCTGGTCGTGCAGTCCTCGGGCTTCAGCCCCTACCGGATGGTGCGCCCGGTGCTGGCCTTCGGGCTGATCGTGGCGCTTCTTGTCTCGATCCTGACCCATTACCTGGTCCCCCTCAGCGTCACCCGGCTCAACGAGCGCCAGGCGGAGATCTCGGAAAACATCACCGCGCGGCTTCTGACCGAGGGCCAGTTCCTGCACCCCGCCGAGGGCGTGACCTTCTACATCCGCGAGATCACCCCGCGCGGCGAGCTCCTCGACATCTTCCTCTCCGACGCACGCAGCCCGGCCGAGACCACCACCTACACCGCGCGCCAGGCGCTGCTGATCCGGCAAGAGGGCGGACCGAAACTGGTGATGTTCGACGGCATGGCGCAGTCGCTGACAAAAGACGGCCAGCGCCTCGCAGTGACCAGTTTCGACGATTTCGCCTTCGACATCGGCGGGCTGATCCAGGCCCTCGGGCCGGGCGCGCGCTCGATCAAGGAGCTCACCACGTTCGAGCTCATCAATCCCGGCCCGGACGAGGTCGCCGAGACCGGCCAACCGATCCCGGTGCTGCTCTACGAGGGACACGGGCGGATCAGCCAGGCGCTTTTATGCGTGGTGGCCGCCATCGTCGGCTTTTCCGCGCTCATGGTCGGGCATTACTCGCGCTTCGGGCATTGGAAGCAGATCATCGGCGCGGTCGTCGCCCTGGTGATCCTGAAATCCATCGACAACGCCTTCGCCGACATGGCACGCAGCGACGCCGCGCTCTGGCCGCTCAGCTACGGAGCCACGGTGGCAGGCCTCGCCATGGCGCTGCTGCTCTTGTGGGTTGCCGGCCGGCCCGGCCTTTTCAAACGGCGCCGCCCGCAGGAGGCGCCGGCATGATTCTGCACAGCTATTTCGCGCAACGCTTCCTCATGGCCTTCGGCGCCGTTTTCACGGTGTTCCTCGGCATCTTCATCCTGATCGACATGGTCGAGCAGATCCGCCGCTTCGACAGCGATACGGTGGGACTGGTGGAAATCGTGCAACTCACGCTGCTGAACGTCCCGCAGGGCCTCTACCGGATTCTGCCGCTGATCATGATCCTCGCCACGCTGACGTTGTTTCTGAACCTCGCGCGTACCTCCGAGCTGGTGATCGCCCGCGCCGCGGGCCGCTCGGCGATGCGCAGCCTGATCTCGCCGGTGCTGGTGGCGATGCTTCTAGGCGTGCTGATGGTGGCGATCTTCAACCCGATCGTGGCGGCGACATCGAAGCAATACGAGGTCCTCGCCGCCCGCCACCTGCAGGAGCAATCCAGCGTGCTCTCGATCAGCCGCGAAGGCCTTTGGCTGCGCCAGGGTGGCCCCGAGGGCCAGACCGTGATCCATGCGCAGCGCTCGAACCTCGACGGCACCCAGCTTTTTGACGTTACCTTCATGGGCTTCAGCCCCGAGGGCATTCTCACCCATCGGATCGAGGCGCAAAGCGCCACCCTGGAAACCGGCGCCTGGGCCATGACCGGCGCCAAGCAGTGGCGCTTCGACACCAACGGGAACCCGGAACGCGAGGCCACCCAGCACGCCACGCTGCAGATCACCTCGGACCTCACCCAGGACCAGATCCGCGACAGTTTCGGCGCGCCGGTCTCGATTCCGATCTGGGAGCTTCCGGGTTTCATTGCACAGCTCGAACGCGCCGGGTTCTCGGCGCGCAGCCACAAGGTCTGGCTGCATATGGAACTTGCCTTGCCGCTAACGCTGGCGGGCATGGTGCTGGTCGGCGCGGGCTTCACCATGCGGCATACGCGGTTCGGCCGCACCGGCGCCATGGTGCTCAGCGCGATCCTGCTGGGTTTCGCGATCTATTTTCTGCGCAACTTCGCGCAGATCCTCGGCGACAACGGCCAGATCCCGGTGTGGCTCGCCGCCTATAGCGTGCCGGTCGCCTCGGTATTGCTGTCGCTGGGCATCCTTCTGAACCTGGAGGATGGCTAGATGATCCGCCGCTTCCTCCTCTTCACGCTCTTGTTCTGCATGATCGCGCCGAACTCCGCGCCCGCGCAGCTCGCCACGCTGATCGCCGACAGCGTCCGGATCGAGGGCGAGGACAGCGTCACCGCTGAGGGCAATGTCGAGATCCTCTACGACGGCCAGCGCCTGCTCGCTGACCGGGTGCATTACGACCGCACCACCGACACGATCGAGATCGACGGTGACGTCCGGCTGATCGAGGCCGACGGCGCCGTGGTCACCGCCGAAAGCGGCGCGATCAGCGGCGATCTGGAAAAGGGCATTCTGCGCGGCGCCCGCCTTGTGCTCGACCGCGAGGTGCAGATCGCCGCTGCGGAGCTCAACCGCGTCGATGGCCGCTACAACCAGATGTACAAGGTCGTGGCCTCCTCCTGCCAGGTCTGCGAGAACAGCCCGACGCCGCTTTGGCAGATCCGCGCCCGCCGCGTGGTGCACGACCAGGAAGAACGCCAGCTCTATTTCGACGACGCCCAGTTCGAGGTCATGGGCGTGCCCGTCGCCTACATCCCGCAGCTGCGCCTGCCCGACCCGACGCTCGACCGCGCCACCGGCTTTCTGGTGCCCAGCCTCCGGACCTCGTCACAACTCGGCATCGGGTTCCGCTTCCCGTATTTCATAACGCTGGGCCGGTCGGCCGATATCACGCTCACGCCCTACCTCTCGGGCAAAACCCGCACGATCGAGGCCCGCTACCGGCAGGCGCTGCGCTGGGGCGATATCGAGGTCAATTCCGCGATCAGCCGAGACGAACTGCGCCCGGGCGAGAATCGCGCCTATCTCTTCGGCACCGGCCGATTCAACCTGCCGCGCCATTTCAAGCTCAATGTCGATCTCGAGCTGGTCTCGGACAACAGCTACCTGCTGGATTACGATTACACCGATACCGACCGGCTGAGTTCCGGCGTCGAAATCACCCGGACCTTCCGCAACGAGTATATCAGCGCGGGGTTCCAGAACCTGCGCACCTTGCGCGCCTCGGAGATCCCGATCGACGAGACGCTGACCACGCTTCTCGGCAGGGCCAGCTATGAGCGCCGCTTCTTCCCGGGTTTTCTGGGCGGAGAGGCCAACCTGACGCTCGAACTCGAGGGGCACGAGCGCCAGGCCGACGTGATCACGCCCGCGATTCTTGCCGCCTGCGCCGCCGCCTCGGCGCCCGAATGCACCGCCCGTGACGTCGCGCGCGCCGGCATCAAGCTCGGATGGCAACGCGACTGGGAATTCGGCAACGGCATGATCGGCAAGGTCGAGGGGCAACTCGCGGGTGATGCCTACTGGATCAGCCAGGACCCGGCCTTCCCCAGCGAAGTCACCCATTTCACCCCGACCGCCGCGGTCGAGCTGCGTTGGCCGCTGGTCCGCGAGAACGGCAAGGGCGGCCGCGACGTGCTGGAACCGATGGTGCAGCTCGCCTGGACCGACACGACTGCACCGACCGTGCCCAACGAGGACAGCCGCCTGGTGGAATTCGACGAGGGCAATCTGCTGTCGCTCAACCGCTTTCCCGGCAGCGACCGTTACGAAAGGGGCTTCCGCGCTACCGTGGGGCTCAGCTGGAACCATTTCGCCCCGTCGGGCCGCGACTACGGGCTGACCGTCGGCCGCGTGCTGCGCGCCGAGGATCTCGGCCAGTTCACCAGCGCTTCCGGGCTCGACGGCGCGACCTCCGACTGGCTGGTCGCGGGCCGGGTGCAGCTTGCCGAGCGGCTCAGTCTCGCCAACCGGTCGATCTTCGACGACAGCTTCAGTTTCGCCAAGTCCGAAACCCGGCTCGACTGGACCGGACGCAAGTTTTCCGCCTCCACCAGCTACAACTGGATCGTCGCGGAGCCCGCCGAGGGCCGGCTCACGGATGTCTCGGAATGGAACCTCGACGGCGCCTACAAGTTCAACGAGAACTGGACGGGCACCTTCGACTGGCGCTATGACCTTGCCAACAGCGAATTCAGCCGCGCCGGGATCGGGATCGGGTACACGAACGAATGTGTCAACGTGGACGTTTCGGTCTCGCGCCGGTTCACCTCCTCGACTACGGTGACCCCATCGACCGATTTCGGCCTGACCGTGTCGCTGAACGGATTCGGCACCGAAGGACGCGGCCCGCGGCGCAGCTGCGGGATATGACGATTGTGAAGACGGAACCAAAGACGACCATGCCGCACACCCGACCCCTGCGGGCGCTTGCCCTGACCCTGATCGCCGCACTGACCTGCGCCGCCCTGCCCGCCCTGGCGCAAGGCAATCTCTTCGCCCCCGTCGTGAAGGTGAACGACCGGGTGATCACGCAATACGAGATCAACCAGCGTATCCTCTTTTACGAAATCCTGCGCGCGCCGGGCGATCTCGAGGAATTCGCCTATGACAAGCTGATCGAGGAACGCCTGCAGCTCGACGCCGCGAAACTGATCGGGATCGAGGTCTCGGACGAGCAGCTCGAGGCCGGCATCGCCGAATTCGCCGGCCGCGCCAATCTGGAGTCCGAGCAATTCATCGCTGCCCTGGCCCGAGAGGGCATCGATGTCGAGACTCTGCGCGATTTCGTCCGCGCCGGGGTGGCCTGGCGCGGCGTGGTGCAGGCCCGTTTCGGGCCCCGCGCGCAGGTCACAGAGGACGAGATCGACCGCGCGATCGAGCTCAGTTCCGCCGCCGGCGGGGTCCGCGTGCTTCTGAGCGAGATTTTCCTGCCCGCCAACACCCCCGAGGCGCAGGCCACGGCCCAGCGGCGCGCCGACGAGATCTCGCAGATCACCACCCTGCCCGCCTTCGCCGCCGCCGCGCGGAACTATTCCGCCGCCCCCAGCCGGGGCCGCGGCGGCCGGCAGGACTGGATCCCGCTCTCGAACCTGCCGCCCGCGATCCGCGCCCAGGTCCTGACGCTTGCCGTCGGCGAGGTCACCGACCCGATCCCGGTCCCCAACGCCATCGCGCTCTTTCAGCTGCGCGGGCTCGAAGAGACCGGCGTGCCCGAATCCGAGGCCGTCGCGGTCGAATTCGCGCGCCTTTTCATCCCCGGCGGCCGCTCCCGCGCGGCCCTCGCCGAGGCCGATAGGATCGCCGCCGAGGTCGACACCTGCGATGATCTTTACGGCGTCGCCCGCAAGATGCCCGAAGAGCGGCTCTTGCGTGATGTGCTGCCCGTCGAGGAGATCGCCGGCGACATCGCCATCGAACTGGCCAAGCTCGACGAGAACGAGAGCTCGACCGCGCTGACCACCGGAGACGGGCAGGCGCTGGTCTTCCTGATGCTCTGCGGCCGCACGCTGGAGCTTGGCGAGGACGTGAACCGTGAGGCCATTCGCCAGAACCTGATCAACCAGCGCCTGGCCTCCTACGCCGACGGCTATCTTGCCGAACTACGCGCGGACGCGAACATCACCCGGCCATGACCGCCCCCCTCGCGCTGACCTGCGGCGAGCCCGCGGGTATCGGCCCCGAGCTTGCGGTGAAAGCCTGGGCGGCGTTGAAGGGCGAGCTGACCTTCGTCTGGATCGGCGATCCGGAGCATCTGCCCGCCGGGGCTTTGGTCTCTGAGGTGACTGAGCCCGCGGAGGCCGTGGCCGTCATGCCCTCCGCGCTCCCGGTCCTGCCGCACCGCTTCCCCGGCCCCGCGCAGCCCGGCCGACCGGACCCGGCCCAGGCCCAGGGCGTGATCGACGTGATCGCACGGGGGGTGGAACTGACGATGGCGGGAGCGGTTTCGGCGCTCTGCACCGCGCCGATCCACAAGAAGGCGCTGAAGGACGGCGCGGGTTTCGCCTATCCCGGCCATACGGAGTATCTCGCGGCGTTGGCGGGCGTCGACCGCGTGGTGATGATGCTCGCCAGCGATCAGCTGCGCGTCGTGCCGACGACGATCCATATCGCCCTGGCCGAGGTGCCCGCCGCGCTCACCCCGGAGCTTCTGGAAGAGACGATCCGCATCACCCATGCCGCCCTGATCCGCGATTTCGGCATTCCCGCCCCGCGCCTTGCGGTGGCGGGACTGAACCCGCATGCCGGCGAGGGCGGCGCGATGGGCAGCGAGGACGCCGAGGTCATTGTGCCGGTCGTCACCCGCCTCGCCGCCGAGGGCCTCGACGTCACCGGTCCCCGTTCCGCCGACACGATGTTCCATGCCGCAGCACGCGCAGGCTATGACGCGGCGATCGCGATGTATCACGACCAGGCGCTGATTCCGATCAAGACGCTGGACTTCGACCACGGGGTGAACGTCACCCTCGGCCTGCCCTTCATCCGAACCTCGCCGGATCATGGCACGGCCTTCGACATCGCCGGGAAGGGCCTCGCGAGCCCGACAAGCACCATCGAGGCGCTGCGGATGGCCGCGGCGATGGCCGCGACCCGGAGGCAGACGTGATCCAGCGGACGCGCCTGCGGCGCGGCTCTTTTGCTTTGCGCCGCCTTCGGCGCCGCCCGGGCGGGGGGCTGTCTGCCCCCCGCACCCCCCGACCGTATTTCTCCCGAGAAGAAGCCCCATGAGCGCAATCGACGACCTGCCGCCGCTGCGCGAAGTCATCGCGGCACATGGGCTGAGTGCGCGCAAGGCCTTGGGGCAGAACTTTCTCTTGGACCTGAACCTGACGGCGAAGATCGCGCGGGCGGCGGGGGATTTGAGCGGCGCGGATGTGCTCGAGATCGGGCCGGGACCCGGCGGGCTGACGCGGGGGCTGCTCGCGGAGGGCGCGCGCAAGGTGCTGGCGGTGGAGAAGGACGCACGCTGTCTGCCGGCCCTGCGGCAGATCGTCGAGGCCTATCCGGGGCGGCTCGAGGTATTGCAGGGGGACGCCCTGGAACTCGACCCGCTCGCGCATCTGAACCCGCCGATCAAGGTGGTGGCGAACCTGCCCTATAACGTGGGCACCGAGCTTCTGGTGCGCTGGCTGACGCCCCGGACCTGGCCGCCGGTGTGGCAGAGCCTGACGCTGATGTTCCAAAAGGAGGTCGCGCAGCGGATCGTGGCGCAGCCCGGCGGCAAGGCCTATGGCCGGCTCGCCGTGCTGGCACAATGGCGCTGCAACGCGCGCGTGGTGATGGAATTGCCGCCCGAGGCGTTCACGCCGCCGCCCAAGGTGCGTTCGGCCGTCGTGCATCTGACCGCCCTGCCGGAACCGCGCTATCCGGCCGGCGCCGACACGCTGAGCAAGGTGGTGGCCGCCGCCTTCAACCAGCGCCGCAAGATGCTGCGGTCGAGTCTCAAGGGGCTGTCGCCCGACATCGAAACGCTGCTGCGGAACGCCGGCATCGCGCCCACATCGCGGGCCGAAGAGGTGTCTGTCGAGAAGTTCTGCGCCCTGGCGCGTCAGCTCGCGCCCTGAGGTCTATTCCGCCGCTTCCGCGGGACCGCTGTCGCCGTCCTTGGGCTTGGCCGCCTCATCCCCCTTGGAGCGACGCGGCCGACGGGGGCGCGAGGACTTCTCGGGCTTGCTCTCGGGCGTCTCCACCAGGCCCGAACCGCCGTCGTCCTCCGACACCACGTCCATCACGTCGCCGGACCGCGAAGGGCGGTCATCGTGGATCTCGGGTTGCGGTTCGTCCCCGCGCGGCGGCTGTTGCTGTTGCTTGCCCTGATGCTGCTCGCCCCGCTCGGCGCGCTCGGCCCGTTCGGCGCGCGCCTCGGCCTGTTGCTGCTGGCGCTCGCGGTGCTGCTGTTCCTGCTGCTCGCGCCGCGCCTCTATCTCGCGCTGCGCCTCGGCCAGCATGCGGGTGTAATGCTCGGCATGCTGGTAGAAGTTTTCGGTCGCGACCCGGTCACCGGCAAGCTGCGCATCACGCGCCAGCTGGTTGTACTTGTCGATGATCTGCTGCGGCGTGCCGCGCACCTTGCCCTCGGGACCCGAGCTGTCGAAGACCCGGTTGACGATATTGCCGGAGGGGCGGTTGCGACCACCGGATTTGCTCCGCGAACGTGACTTGGACGATCTCATGCTTTTCTTGCTGGCCTTGCTGTTGGCTCTGCCTGAACCTCTGCCGCGATGTGCGTGGGGCGAAAACCCGGGTTCATGCGATGTTCGGCATTTCGGCGAGGGGGACCCGTTGGTCCCGCCGCCCGCGTGTGTCTGAGTAAGCACGCTCCATGGGGCATGACAAGGCAAAAACGACAATATCGGGTAAAGAGGTGGCAATTTTGCCGCTTATTGCGGGATCAACCCGGCGCGCGCCCGCTCACCACGCGGTCGCGGCCGTCCAAATCGGGGTGCACGGTGACGTCCCGCAGACCGGCCCGGGTCAGCATTTCGGTCACTGCAGCGGCCTGGGTCGGTCCGATTTCCAACAACACCCGCCCGCCCGGCGACAGGAACTCCGCAACCCGCGCGGCAATCGCCCGGTAGGCGCCCAATCCGTCGCCCTCATCGGTCAGCGCGGCGCGTGGCTCAAAGGCCAGTTCACGCCCTAGCCCCGGCATCTCCCCAGCCGCGATGTAGGGCGGGTTCGACACGATCAGGTCATAGCGCCCGCCGATATCGTCCCACCAATCCGACAGTGGCAGCAGAATCCGGTCTGCCACCCCGATCCGCGCCGCGTTCTCGCCCGCCACCAGCACCGCCTTTTCCGAGATATCCGTGCCCACGCCCCGCGCCCCGGGCCGCTCGGCCAACAGCGAGATCAGGATGCAGCCCGACCCGGTGCCCAGATCGAGCACCCTTTCGAACGGCTCCTGCAGCGCCAGCTCCACCAAAAGCTCCGTGTCCGGCCGGGGGTCGAGCACATCCGGCGTCACGGTGAACCGATGCTTCCAGAACTCCCGGTAGCCCAGCAGATGCGACACCGGGACATGGTCCATCCGCGCCGCGATCATGTCCTCGAACGCCGCCCGCCGGTCCCCGGGCAGCTCATCCGTCCCCCGCGCCGTCAACCCCGCGCTTTCGACCCCCAGCGCATGCGCCAGCAGCCGCCGCGCATCGGTCTTGGGTGTCGGCATGCCAGCCGCCGCCAGCCGCGCGCCGGCCTCGGCCAGCGCCTCACGCACGGTCGTCACGCCTCCATCTCGGCCAGAAGCGTCGCCTGGTGATCGGCGATCAACGCGTCGATCACCTCGTCGAGGTCGCCCTGCATCACCTGGTCGAGCTTATAGAGCGTCAGGTTGATCCGGTGATCGGTCATCCGTCCTTGCGGGAAGTTGTAGGTCCGGATGCGTTCGGACCGATCGCCCGAGCCCACCTGCGCCGCCCGGTCCGAGGCGCGCTCGCTGTCGATCCGGCTGCGTTCGGCATCGTAAAGCCGTGCGCGCAGGACCTGCATGGCGATCTCGCGGTTGCGATGTTGCGATTTCTCCGACGAAGTCACGACGATCCCCGACGGAATATGCGTGATCCGCACCGCCGAATCCGTGGTGTTGACGTGCTGGCCGCCGGCCCCGCTCGCCCGCATCGTGTCGATGCGCAGGTCGTTCGGGTCGATCTGGATGTCCACATCCTGTGCCTCGGGCAGCACTGCCACCGTCGCCGCCGAGGTGTGAATCCGCCCGCCCGACTCAGTGGTCGGCACGCGCTGCACCCGGTGCACGCCGGATTCGAACTTCAGTCGCGCAAAGACGCCGTCCCCGGCCACATTCGCCACCACTTCCTTCACGCCGCCGAGCTCCGTCAACGCCTCTTCAATGATCTCGAAGCGCCAGCCCCGCGCCTCGGCATAGCGCTGGTACATGCGCAAGAGGTCCCCGGCAAAGAGCGCCGCCTCCTCGCCCCCGGTCCCGGGCCGGATCTCCAGAATCGCCGAGCCCGCGTCGGCGGCATCCTTCGGCAAAAGGGCAACGCGCAACGACTGCTCCACCTGGGGCAGCCGCTCCCTCAGCGCGGGCAATTCGTCCTGCGCCAGCTCCGCCATCTCGGGGTCGCTCAGCATCGCCTCGGCCTCGTCGATATCGGCCAAAACCTGCCGATATTCCGCGATCTCGGCCACCACGGGACGGAGCTCGCTGTATTCCTTGCCAAGCGCCGCGATATCGCCGCTGCCCGACGCCATCGACGCCTCGAGAAACTCGAAACGCTCGGTGATCTGGGCAAGTTTTTCCAAGGGAACCATGCGCGCCGGTGTGGCCCAAAACGCCGCACCCGGTCAAGGCTAGCGATACGCGCCGGAAATGCCTATATTATGGATATGAAGCGTTTTTTGATCCTCGCGCTTTGCTTTCCCGCTTGGGCCTTCGCCCAGGACGCCGAACGCCCACAGCCCAAATCCCTGGCCGAGCTTTACCCGCCCCTGCCCGGGGTGGAATATTACTGCACGGATTCGGTCGGCGCCCGGGTCGAAGTCGGTGAAGTGATCTGCATCACCGCCAGCTGCCAGACGTGGATGGCGCGCTGCGAGATGACATCTTCGAACCGCATGGCGATCTGGCGCAAGATGCAGGACGGCTGCCCGGGAGCGTCCGTCCCGCCGGGACTACTGGACCGTTTCGAGGCGCTGCAACCAGCCGTCTAACCGCCGGGCGTTCACCCCCAGATCGGACTGACCGAAGCGCAGGCGCGAGAGGATCGTCAGCTCTGCGCCACTGTCGGTTGGGCTGGCTTTCACAGTGATGTAGTCGGGAAAACCCACCCATTTCGTCCGCGCGACATAGGTGACTAGGCCCTCCTCGACGCTGCCCGCGAGCCGCTGCGTGCGCGGGGCCGCCAGCACGATGGTATCAAAGGCCGTCAGCGCTTCCCGAGGCGTGCCGGCGAAGACCACTGTCCGTTTCGCGCCCCCAGCGCCAGGGTCAGGGGCGGTGGCGGGGTCCACGTGATAGGTCGCCGGATTGGAGGGCGCGAGGCGGATATAGACGCCGAGCGCGATAATCGCGAGGACGATGAGGAGGATGGCGGTCTTCATGGACCGCTACTTAGAACCTCGCCGCCAGAGAAACAGAGCCAAACTCAGAATTCAGGCGCTGGAGCAACACACCGTGGCCCGGAATCAAGGCGAAGCCGCCGGGGTCGTCCATGGTTGCGCCATTGGTCCGAGCGACCAATGCACGACGGCAGACCGGCCCCTGGGCTGCCGCTTTGGTGACGCCAGCGCGACGCTCGTATGGAGCAATGACCTTGCTAGGATTAATCGCCCCGATCCGACGTCGGGCTGGCAGCCCCCGGTCTGCCCCCGGCCCGGCTCGCGCTCCGCTGGCTTCTAGGCGCAACCAAGGCGTTTCGAAACGCCTTGCCGCCCGCCCGCCCGCACCCTCAGCGCTTGTTCCACCCCCACAAGCAAATCAACTCCACCGCCGCATGCGCGCCCGCGACCGCCGTGGCACCCGTCGGATCGAACGGTGGCGACACCTCCACTACGTCGCCGCCCACCATGTCGATCCCTGCCAGCCCGCGCAGAATCGCCGCCGCCTGCCAGCTCGCGAGCCCGCCCCAGACCGGGGTCCCGGTCCCCGGCGCAAAGGCCGGATCGAGGGCGTCGATGTCGAACGACACATACACCTTCGCCTCCCCCACACGCTCACGCACCCGCTCGGCCACCGCCTCCGGCCCCAATCGATGCACTTCCGGCGCGTCGATGATCTCGATCCCCAGCGTGTCAGGGTTGTCCGTCCGGATCCCCACCTGCACCGAGCGGCCCACGTCGATCAGCCCCTCGCGCACCGCCTTGTAGAACATCGTTCCATGGTCGACCCGTGCGGGGTCGTCATCCGCCCAGGTGTCGGTATGCGCATCGAACTGCACCAGCGCCAGCGGCCCGTGCCGCGCCACATGCGCGCGCAGGATCGGCAACGAAATCGAGTGATCGCCGCCGAGCGTGATGCATCCCGCGCCCTGGTCAAGGATGCCGCCCAGATGCGCCTCGATCGCCGCCGGCACATCCGCCACAACCGCGTAATCAAAGGCCATGTCACCGTAATCCGCGATCGCCAGTTCGGACATCGGGTCGTAGCCCCAGCCATAGGGCGCGTCGGGTGCCTGCAAGGAGGATGCCTCGCGGATCGCCCGCGGCCCGAGCCGCGCGCCGGGCCGGTTCGTCACCGCCTGATCGAAAGGCACGCCGGTTACGGCAAGATCGACGCCGGTCAGATCTTTCGCATACCGCCGCCGCAGGAACGAGGTCACCCCGGCAAAGGTGTTCTCGTTCGAGAGCCCCTTGAACCCGTCGCGCGTGATCGCCGTATCGATCTGCTTTTTCGCGTCTTCCAGCGCCATCACGCCCTCCCGAACTGCCCTGACGGACTCGTCCTAACGCATGTTCGGGGCAAACGAAAACAGGCATAGAACTTGGAGGAGGCATCTCTACCGTCCCGCCCGGTGGGCACCACCGGGCAGCGCCGACCCTCCCCCCGGGAGGCGCTATTGCAGCGGCACAAACAGAATATCCGTCAGATAGCTTGCGACCACATCTCAAAGCAGACAGGTTGCAGCCGCCTCCCAGGCTCGGCGCTGCCCTCGCCATCTAGGACAAACGTCACTTCACCGGCTGCGCCCGCTCCACCAGCCGCGCGAAGAACGACGCCCCGATCGGCGCGATCTCGTCGTTGAAATCATACGCAGGGTGATGACAGACCGCCGTATCCCCCTGCCCCAGGAACAAATACGCCCCCGGCCGGGCCTGCAGTATGTAGGAAAAATCCTCCGCCCCCATCTCCTTTTCGTGGTCCGGATCGACATTCGCCTCCCCCACCACCTCGGCCGCCACCCCCGCGGCAAAGGCCGCGTTCTCGGGCGTGTTCACCGTCGCCGGGTAGCCCTCGTCGAACGCCAGATCGACCGAGACGTTGAACACTGGCCCATGCCCCTCCACCACTTCCCGGATTCTCCGGAACGCCATCTCGCGTGTCTCGGTATCGAAGGTCCGGATCGTCCCGGAAAACCGCGCCTGATCCGGGATCACGTTGTTCGCCGTGCCCGCATGGATCTGCGTGACCGAGATCACAAGGTCATCGATCGGCTTGTGGTTCCGGCTCACGATGGTCTGGATCGCCTGTACCATCGCCACCGCCGCCGCGATCGGGTCCACCGCCTCATGCGGATAGGCCCCATGACCGCCCCGCCCCTGCACCACCACATTGAACTCATCCACCGCCGCCATCAGCGCGCCCGGAGACGTATAGAACTGCCCCACCGGCGTCTGCGGCGCATTGTGGATCCCATAGACCTGGGCGATCCCGAACCGGTCCATGATGCCCTCTTCCACCATCACGCGCCCGCCGCCGGGCCCTTCCTCGGCGGGCTGAAAAATCAGTGCCACACGCCCAGAAAAATTACGCGTCTCCGCCAGGTACTTCGCCGCCCCGAGCAGCATCGCCGTATGCCCGTCGTGGCCACAGGCATGCATCTTGCCGGGGATCTCGCTGGCATGCTCCGCGCCCGTGGCCTCCTCGATCGGCAAAGCGTCCATGTCGGCCCGCAGCCCGATCACCGGCCCGTCGCCGGCCCCCTCGATGATCGCCACGATCCCGCTCTCCGCGATTCCCTCGTGGATCTCGTCCACCCCGAACGTGCGCAGCTTCTCGGCCACGAAACGCGCCGTCTTATGGCAGTCGAAGCCCAGCTCGGGATTGCGGTGCATCCAGCGCCGCCACTCGGTCATCTCGCCCGCGAAATCGCCGATCCGGTTGATGATGGCCATGTGGACTCCCCTTCGCGCATGATCGATAACGCGCGAAGAGTTTCAGAGTTTCGGACCCCCGACAATGGCGAAAGACAGCGACGCGCTGGTGAATGACCCCAAGGGCGGCCTGCCGCGGCTTCTCGAGATCATGCGCCGCCTGCGCGACCCGGACACCGGCTGCCCCTGGGATATCGAGCAGGACTTCGCCTCGATCGCCCCCTACACGATCGAGGAAGCCTACGAGGTCGCCGACGCCATCGAACGCGAGGCTTGGGACGAGTTGCAGGGCGAGCTCGGCGATCTCCTGCTGCAAACCGTCTACCACACGCAAATGGGCGAGGAACGAGGGCTCTTCACCTTTCACAGCGTCGCCGACGCGATCTCGGACAAGATGGTCGCGCGCCACCCGCATGTCTTCGGGTCCGAATCCAACGAGAAATCCGCCGAGCAGCAGACCCGCGATTGGGAAACCGTGAAGGCCGCCGAACGCGCCGCCCGCGCCGCCCATGGCGTGCTCGACGACGTCGCCATTGGCCTGCCCGCGCTCACCCGCGCCCTCAAACTGCAAAAACGCGCCGCCCGCGTCGGTTTCGACTGGCCCGAGACCGCGCAGGTCACCGACAAGATTGCTGAAGAGGCGCGCGAGCTGGTCGAGGCCCGCGACACGGCCTCTCAGGTCGAGATCGAGGAGGAATTCGGCGACCTGCTCTTCGTCGTCGCCAACCTCGCCCGGCACCTCAAGATCGACCCCGAGGCCGCCCTGCGCGCCGCGAACCAGAAATTCACCCGCCGCTTCCGCGCCATCGAGGCGGCGCTCGCTACCGACGGCAAGCGGCCCGAGGACAGCACGCTCGAGGAAATGGACGCACTCTGGGACGAAGCGAAGGCGGCAGAGAAGGGTTAGCGCCGCAACGATTCGATCAGCCGCGCCGCAGCCGAGACTGGGTGGCGGAAGCCACGCTCTGACCGACTCGATTTATCCCCGCCAAACCCCTCAAACCATGGCACATGCCGCGAACGTCGCAAAAACCGCCTCCCAAGGGGAGGGTCGGCGGTGGCGCGGCGGCCTATCGGCCTTGTCCCGCGCCAAAGTCCAGCAATCCAGAAAAATCGTTTGCGCCGATGGACAAAAAGCTTCCACCGGGGCGGTGAATTGACCAAGCGGATCCAACCACCCCGTGTTCAATGCTGCACTGCAGTACCGACGCAATACATACGTAATACCGACGTCATACCGAAACCCGGATTCGCTTTACTTTCCGCGGTTGCACACCCACTCTCCAGCCCCATGGCGCGCAAGATCATCATCGACACGGACCCGGGCCAGGACGACGCCGTCGCGATCCTTCTGGCCCTCGCCTCGCCGGAGCTCGATGTCCTCGGGATCACCGCCGTCGCCGGCAATGTGCCACTCGCGCTGACCCAGAAAAACGCGCGTATTGTCTGCGAGTTGGCAGGCAGAGTTCATGTCCCGGTCTTCGCCGGATGCGACACCCCGCTGATCCGCAAGCTGGTCACCGCCGAGCATGTGCACGGCAAGACCGGCCTCGACGGCATCGACCTGCCCGACCCGACGATGCCGCTGCAAGACACCCATGCCGTCGACTTCCTGATCGAGACCCTGCGCGCCGAGCCCTCCGCGACTGTCACCCTCTGCCCCCTCGGCCCGCTCACCAACATCGCCACCGCCTTCCAGCGCGCCCCCGAGATCGTCGACCGCGTCGCCGAAATCGTGCTCATGGGTGGCGCCTATTTCGAGGTCGGCAACATCACGCCCACCGCCGAATTCAACATCTACGTCGACCCGGAAGCCGCTGATATCGTGATAAAATCCGGTATCGACGTCACCGTTATGCCGCTCGACGTCACCCACAAGGCGCTCACCACCCAGCCCCGCGTCGACGCCTTCCGCGCCCTCGGCACGCCCGTCGGCCAGGCCGTCGCCGCCTGGACGGATTTCTTCGAGCGCTTCGACATGGAGAAATACGGCTCCCCCGGCGCGCCTTTGCACGATCCCACCGTTATCGCCTACCTCCTGCAGCCCGACCTCTTCACCGGCCGCCACATCAATGTCGAGGTCGAGACCGTCTCGACCCTGACCCGCGGCATGACCGTCGCCGACTGGTGGCGCGTCACCGACCGCCCCGCCAACGCCACCTTCATCGGCAACATCGACGCCGACGCCTTCTACACCCTGCTGACCGACCGCCTCGGTCAACTCTGACCCATAACTCGTTGAAATAAATGACCGCCGCCCTGCATCTCGCCACCGAGGCCGACCTCGACAAGCTCCTCCCCCTCGTCGCCGGCTACCACGCCTTCGAGGGCATCGATCGTGGCGACGACCATCGCCGCGACGCCCTTGCCCCGCTCCTGCAGGGCTCTCCCCTCGGCGCGGTCTGGCTCATCGGCCCGAAACGCGCCCCCGTCGGCTACATCGCCGTCAGCTTCGGCTGGTCGATCGAGATGGGCGGCATGGACGGGTTCATCGACGAGTTCTTCATTCGGGAAACCGTGCGTGGCCGCGGCATGGGCGGCGAGGTCCTCGCCGACCTGATCCCGCAGCTCGCCGAGGTTGGTCTCAAGGCCCTGCATCTCGAGGTCGCCCCCGACAACACCCGCGCGCAACGGCTCTACCAGCGCCACGGCTTCCGCGCCCGCGATTATCATCTGATGTCCTGGGAGGCGGACCGTTCCAGCGGGTCCTAGATAATCCCCATGACCCTGCATGTCCCCTTCGACAACAGCTACGGCCGACTCCCTGCGCGGTTCTACACCCGCCTCGCGCCGACACCTGTGGCCAAGCCTGGGCTGGTCGCGATCAACGAACGCCTCGCGCATGATCTCGGCATCGACCCGGACGCGCTGAAAACCCCCGAGGGCCTCGCCGCGCTGGCCGGCAACGCCGTGCCCGCTGGCGCCGACCCGCTGGCGCAGGTTTATGCCGGGCACCAGTTCGGCGGCTGGTCGCCTCAGCTTGGTGACGGACGCGCGATCCTTCTCGGAGAAGTCATCGATTCCAAAGGGATACGGCGCGACATTCAACTAAAGGGCTCCGGCCCAACGCCCTATTCCCGGATGGGCGATGGCCGCGCCTGGCTTGGCCCCGTCATTCGCGAATTCCTCGTCTCCGAGGCCATGCACGCCCTCGGCATTCCCACCACCCGCGCGCTCGCCGCCGTCACCACCGGCGAGACCGTGATGCGCGAGGCGCCGCTTCCCGGCGCGGTGCTTACCCGTGTCGCCAGCAGCCATATCCGGGTCGGCACCTTCCAGTATTTCGCCGCCCGGCAGGACCTTGAAGCGATCAAAACGCTCACCGACCACGTCATCGCCCGCCATTACCCCGACGCCCACAACGCACTGGATTTGCTGAAGGAAGTCATCGCCTCCCAGGCGAAGCTAGTGGCGCAATGGATGTCCGTCGGTTTCATCCACGGCGTGATGAACACCGACAATTCCCATGTCGCCGGCGAGACCATCGACTACGGCCCCTGCGCCTTCATGGACAGCTATCACCCCGACACTGTCTACAGCTCCATCGACCAGTTCGGCCGCTACGCCTATTCCAACCAGCCGCAGATCGCGGTCTGGAACATGGCGCAATTCGCCACCACGCTGCTGCCTCTGATCGACGAGAGCCAGGACAAAGCCGTCGAGGCCGCCACCGAGGCCGTGCATGGCTTCCCCGATCTCTACCACGCCGAGTGGCTGCGCCTCTTCCGCGCCAAGATCGGGCTGACCAGCGACGAGGACGGCGATGCCGACCTGATCCAGACCCTGCTGAGCCGCATGGCCACGCTCAAGGCCGATTTCACCAACACCTTCCGCGCCCTGGCCGAGGGCGCTGCCCGTGACCAGTTCCTTGATCCGGCGGCCTACGACGCCTGGGCCGGGGACTGGACCGCCCGCCGCGCCCGCGATCCGCAGGACGCCGCCGAACAAGACGCCCTGATGCGCGCCACGAACCCCGCCCTGATCCCCCGAAATCACCGGGTGGAAGAGGCGATTCAGGCCGCAAGCTCAGGGGATTACGCCCCGTTCCTGAACCTGCATCAAGCGCTCGCTACGCCCTACGCCCCCGCCGAGGGCACCGAACCCTTCCGACGCCCGCCTGCCGCCGGCGAAGAGGTGAGGCAAACCTTCTGCGGCACCTGAGGCTCATGGCCCGCGGTCACGCCGCTTGAAGAGGCCGCGGTTCAGCCGCACGAAATCCGCGATCACCCAGGCCAAGAGCCCGCCGCGGTCCTGCCCCTTGAGATAGAGATACCCGCTCACCGCACCGATCGCCGCGCCGCCTATATTGACGATCAAATCACCCATCGTGTCGCGCAGTCCGGATTTCAGCATGTTGGTGCCGAACAGGCTGTCCACCGTGAACTCGAGCACCTCCCACACGGCCCCGATCGCGACCGCGAAGCCCCAACTGAGGAACGCCACCGCCCAATGCGGCGCGGCATAGCGGTCGCCTTCGAAGAGATAGAAGATGAACACGAAACCGATCAGCCCGAACCCGATCGCCGAACTCGCGTGCAGCGCGATGTCCCACCACCAGTAAAGGTTATAGAAGTCAAAAGCTTCGCCCAGAAACAGCGACGCGAAGATGAAGAGAGTCACGAAGCTGAGAAAGGCGACCGGCACCCGCAGCTCGTAGCGCGCCGCCGCCAGGGCGGGCAGCATCGACGCGCCCAGCGTGGCAAGCGCCACGAATCCCATCGACCAGCGCTGGACCGCCATCGCGGCGATCGCCGCGATGATCAGCGTCGCCCAGACCAGGTAGACGATCATGCTTTGGCGCTGAAGGATCATGGGCCGAACCTATGCGCGGGGGCGATGATCTTCAAACCCGGGCGTGGATGCGCCATATCGGGGACATGACAAACCCCGCGCCGCTGCGCCTGGCCAGCTACAACATCCGCAAGTGCATCGGGCTCGACCGGCGGCGCGATCCGGGGCGCATCCTCAAGGTGATCAACGGGCTCGAGGCCGATGTCGTGGTGCTGCAAGAGGCCGACAGGCGGCTGGGACCGCGCCGCGCCGCCCTGCCCCACGCGATGGTCGAGGCCGAGACCGACTTTGCTCCGGTCGAACTGGACGAAACCGGCGTCAGCCTCGGGTTTCACGGCAATGCGGTTCTGGTGCGCAAGTCGATGCAGGTCACCGCGCAACGCTGCATCGAGCTGCCCGGCACCGAGCCACGCGGCGCGGTTTCGGTCGAGATCGACGGCGCGCTGCGGGTCGTGGGCGTGCATCTGGGGCTCTTGCGCCGCGACCGGCGCCGGCAGCTCGCCGTGATCGAAGAGCAGGTCGATGACGCGATGCCGACGGCCATCCTGGGCGATTTCAACGAGTGGCGGAGGGCCTCGGGGCTCGAGGCGCTGCACCACGGATTCACGGTCCATGCACCGGGCCGCAGCTTTCACGCCGCGCGGCCGATCGCGGCGCTCGACCGGATCGCGCTCTGCCGCAACCTGACGCTCACGGATGCGGGCGTGGTCGAGGCGCTGCCCGCGCGCATCGCCTCGGATCATCTGCCGATCTGGGCCGATATCGCCCGTTAGGTCTTGCGCGCGGTCCTGTTGATCAGGATCAGCCCGACCACCACCAGCCCCAGTGCGCCGATCAGCGACGCGTTGACGGTCTCACCCAGGATCATCGCTCCGAACCCCACCCCGAAGATCGGCGCGAGAAAGCCGAAGGACGCAACCCCCGCCGCTGGGTAGATCTTCAGCAGCCAGAACCACGCCAGAAACGCGCCGGTGACCACCACCACGACCTGGAACGCGAAGGCCCAGGCATGGAGCGGCACGAAGTCTCGCACGAAAGGCCCGAAGAGCGGTGCCACCGCTAAAAGCAGCACCGCCGAGACCGACACCTGCCAGAAGAGCTGCATCTCCGCCGGAAGCCGCGCGAAACTGCTCACCCGCGCCAGAAGCGCGATCGCGGTCCAGCAGAACGCCGCCGCCAGCGCCAGGAGGTCGCCCAAAAGGCTCGCCTCGCCCCCAGCCGGCCGGTCCAGCATCGCCCAGGCCACCCCCGCCATCGCCAGCGCGAGGCCCATAGCCTTGACGCCGGTCATCCGCTCCGACGGCAACAAGAGATGCGCCAACAACGCCGTCCAGACCGGCATCGAGTAGAAAATGACAGAGGTCCGCACCACCGTTGTCAGGTCCAAGGCAATGAAAAGAAACACGAACTCCACGGCAAAGAGCGTGCCCATCAACAGCCCGTCGCGCACCCGCGTATCCCCATTCGACACCGCGATTCCGCGCCATTTCATCCAGAAAAACAGCAACACCACCGCCCCGGCCGACCGCAGCCCCGCCGCGAAGACCGGCTGCAGCCCGTCATTCACCACCTTGATCACGACCTGGTTGAAGCCGAGCACGGCGGCAAAGACCACCAGCGCCGCCGCTCCGAACCCGTCAATATGATCCTTGCGCTCCATCCACCCCCTAGACGCCGCGGCCCGAGGCAAGTCAAGCCACGGCACTCCGGTTTCGACTGGCAGGGCGCGGCGGCTTGGACTACACCGGGCCCGCCGAGCAACCGGGAACGCCCATGACCGAGACCATCCTCGACCGCTGCGAAGCTCGCGGCCTGCGTCTGACCGACCAGCGCCGGGTGATCGCGCGCGTGCTCGAGGATGCCGACGACCACCCGGATGTCGAGGAACTCTACACCCGCGCCAGCGCCGTCGACCCGCGGATCTCGCTGGCCACGGTCTACCGCACGGTGAAGCTCTTCGAGGAATCGGGCATCCTCGAAAAACACGAATTCGGCGACGGGCGGGCGCGCTACGAGACCGCCGACCGCGACCACCACGACCACCTGATCGACCTCACCACCGGCGACGTGATCGAATTCGTCGACCCCGAGATCGAGGCCCTGCAGGAAAAGATCGCGGAAAAACTGGGCTATACGCTGAAAGGCCACCGGCTGGAGCTTTACGGCGTCCCGAAGAAACCCGAGGACGAATAGGCGTTTGATCAACTCACTCTAGGCCCGGTACAAGCCGAAGGCGCCGGGCCAGAGGCAGACCGGCCCCTGGGCTGCCGCTTTGGTGAGGCTGGGCGCGACGCTCGAACGAAGCAATGACATGGCATGCATAAAGTGCATCGTACCAGTGTCGGGCTGGCAGCCCCCGGTCTGCCCCAGGCACGGCTCTCGTTGCACAAGTTGCCTGCGGACCAGCGCACGCCTTTCAGCAACCTTGCACCGGCCCGTCCTCCAAGCTACCCCACTCGCACATCAACCAAAGGTCCCCCCTTGGACAACCTCCGCGCCATCGCGCTGATGGTCGGCGCTATGGCGAGCTTCGCCCTGGCCGACCTCGGCATCAAGCTCGCCGCCGCCGAGATGCCGGTGGCGCAGATCCTGCTCTTGATGTCGGCCGCCGGCGCCCCGGTCTTCATCCTGATGATCTGGCGCGACGGCGACCGGGTGCTTGACCGCGTCGCCCTGCACCCGGTCGTGATGGTCCGCAATGCCGCAGAGATCGTCGGCTCGCTCTCGATCTCCGCCGCGCTTGCCCTCGCCCCGCTCTCGCTCGTCACCGCGATCACGCAAGCCATGCCGCTGGTCGTCACCCTCGGCGCGGCGCTCCTCTTTCACGAAAAGGTCGGCCCGCGCCGCTGGGCCGCCATCTTCGCCGGTCTCTGCGGTGTGCTGATCATCCTGCGGCCCGACACCTCCGGCCTCAGCAGCGGCGCGCTTTTCGCGCTTCTGGCCACGCTCGGCCTCGCTACGCGCGATCTCGCCACCCGCAAAGCCCCGAAACACGCCAGCAACGCCCAGCTCTCGACCTACGGCTTCGTCGCGGTCGGCGTGGCGAGCGCGCTGATCCTCGCCCTCAGCGGCGGCGCCACGGTCCCAAGTGGCCCCGGCCTCGCCGCCACGGCGCTCGCCACCGTCGGCGCGACGCTGGCCTATTTCTGCATCACCAAGGCGATGCGCATCGGCGAGGTTTCGGCCGTCACCCCCTTCCGCTACACGCGGCTCCTCTTCGGCCTGGTCCTCGGCATCACCGTCTTCGGCGAAACGGTCGACGCCTGGATTCTGATCGGCTCGGCCATCGTCATCGGCTCGGGCCTCTTCGTCCTGCTGCGCGAACGCCAGCTCGCCCGCCGAGCGGCGGCGACGGCTTAGGCACGCCCGGAACAACCTCCCCGCGCGGCGGCACCGCCGGGCAGCGCTGATCCTCCCCTCGGAAGGCGCTCATGCGACGACTCGGGCAGATCGGCCGTCCGACGAATTAGGGCCAAATCGCGACGCAAACGTATTTCGATCCCCTCCGAGGCACGGCACCCGCCCTGCTCACTGCAACTCCAACATCTCCGGCAGCTCCGGACAGCCCGGCGCCGCGCCCTCCACCAGCCGCGTCTCGGCGCGCACCGCCACGCGGGCCTGCACGCCGGCCTCCGTCACCTCGGGCTGCGTCATCACCAGCGCCACCGGATCGACCACCAGCACCCGGCGTCCACCCGCGAACTCCAGCGCCTCGCGCTGGCAAAGCCGCCCCCAGCTTTCCCCGATCTCCGCGTGCAGGTCCACCGCCTCGTTCACCAGCGCCTCGAGCTCGGCCTCGAACGCGCCCTGCCGGCTTTCGAGCCACCCCGTCAGCAACCCCCGCGCCGAAAACGATATCCCGAAGATCGACGCGGACGCCTCCGACACGTCGAACATCGGCGCCAGCGACAGATCGAACCGGTAATCCGGCGTGATCGCGACGCCGATCTGCGCCGACAGCTGGGCCGCGATCGCCACCTGCCCCTCGTCCTTCGACTTCACGATGCCCAGATCGAGCGTGCCCACGATCCTGGCCAGGCCCGAGAGCCGCGCCAAGGCATAGAGCCCGCCGTCCCGTGAAACGATCTCCAGGTCGCGAGGCGTGGCCGACCAGGTCAGCACATCGTCCTTCAGCGCATCTCCCGCCCAGTCGTCCACCCGGCCCGACAGCTTCGCGGGAACCGCCAGCGCCGCAATCTCCTGCAGCACCGGCATCGGCAGGAACACACCGATCTCGGCATAGCTTCCCGGCCGCACCACCGCGTAGTCGAGCGGCCCCGCGTCAAGGGGCCCCGCCATTGCCAGACAGACGGGCACAAGGCACACTCGGGCCAGTCCCGCGCCCAGCCTTTTCAGAACGATCCTCATGCAGAAATCCCTTTTCGCCCTCCTGGGCAACGCCATTCTAAGCTACATCCTGATCAGGGCCGCGCCAACGGTCGCGCAGTGGGTCAGTTGCGCGGTCAGCGGGCCCTGCACGGAACCTGCCGAGGTCGACGCACGTCTCGTCGGCATCGCCATCGGCGGGCTCTTGGCCCTCGCCGCCGCGGGCTGGACCGCGCAAAAGGCGCCGGGGGACACCAACAAGGCGATCCTGACCGGCATCGGCACGGTGCTGGGGGCGGCGATTTCCATCGGCGAGCAGGTCCAGACCAGGGGCATTCCGGACCTCGCGCGGCTCGATTCATCCTTCTATCTGTGGCTCGTGGCGCTGGTGTTGGTGACCCTGCCGCTGCTTCTGGGGCCCGGGCACGGCCCGCGCCGCTGGCTGCTGCATCTTTACAGCGCGATCGGGGTCTTCGCGCTTTGCGGACTGGTCGCGGGCGGGGTGCTGCAGCTCGCGCTGATGCCGATCTTGCCCGAGGCGGTACAAACACAGTCCTCGGTCTACATCCTCGCCCCCAGCGCGGTCGTCGCGGCGACCACGGCCTGGGCGGCGGTGCAACTCGCGCCTTGGATCTTGCGGGATTTCGGGGGTTGGGCCGAGGCGGCGCGGCGCGAATGGCTCGCCTGGTTTACGCTGGCGGCGGCAGTGCTGATCGGCGGCGCACATGTTCTGGATTACGACAACGGCGTGACCTGGCTCGAGGGCCGCGTGGTCGATCGCGCGGCGCTGATCGGGTTCTGCTTTGCCCTGATCGCGCCGAGCCTGCTGGCGGGACTCGCCGTTCTCTCACCGATGCGCCCGGCGTGGCGGCTCGCCGGCGCCGCCCTTGCCACGTTGTCGGGGATCGGCGCGATCTGGGCCGTGGTCGGCTGGCTGCGCCCCGGCGAGCCGCCGCTTTCGGTGCATGACACCGCGCCGGCCCTCGTTCTGGCCGCGGCGCTTTCACCCCCAGCGACGATCGCCGCCTCCCTCGCCGCGCGCCGCATCGCCGCAAGGCTGCTGAAACCAAGCCGGGACGCGACGCAATGTTAGCGCAACCATGCATGAAATCAATGACTTAGCATAGCGTCCTAGCTAGGACATCTGCGCGCCGCCCCGCTCTCGACCCGGTTTCAACCCCGCCCAGCCCCTGCTATAGATCGCTCGAATCCCGCAAGCCCCGGAGCCTTTCCATGAGCACCATCATCGACATCTTCGCCCGCGAAATCCTCGACAGCCGCGGCAACCCCACAGTCGAGGTCGACGTCACGCTCGAGGACGGCACCATGGGCCGTGCCGCCGTCCCCTCGGGCGCCTCCACTGGCGCCCACGAAGCGGTCGAGCTTCGTGATGGCGACAAGGTCCGCTACGCCGGCAAGGGTGTCCTGAACGGGGTCGCGGCCGTGAACGGAGAGCTTGCCGAGGGCCTCGTCGGCATGGACGCGACCGAGCAGGAGATGCTCGACGCCGCGATGATCGAGATCGACGGCACTCCCAACAAGGGCCGGCTCGGCGCCAACGCGATCCTCGGCGTCAGTCTCGCCGCCGCCAAGGCCGCCGCCGAGTTCACCACCCAGCCGCTCCATCGCTACGTCGGCGGCACCTCGGCCCGGATCCTGCCCGTCCCGATGATGAACATCATCAATGGCGGCGAGCATGCCGACAACCCGATCGACATCCAGGAATTCATGATCATGCCGGTCTCCGCCCCCACCGTGCGCGAGGCCGTCCGCATGGGCGCGGAAGTCTTTCACACGCTGAAAAAGGAACTGAGCGCCGCCGGCCTCGCCACGGGCGTCGGCGACGAGGGGGGCTTTGCCCCCAATCTCAGCTCCACCCGCGACGCGCTCGATTTCATCCTGCGCTCGGTCGAAAAAGCCGGCTATACCCCCGGCGACGACATCATGCTGGCGCTCGATTGCGCCGCGACCGAATACTACAAAGGCGGCAAATACGAGCTGGCCGGCGAAGGCAAATCGCTGAGCTCCGACGAAAACGTCGCCTATCTCGAGGCGCTCGTGGCCGACTACCCGATCCTGTCGATCGAGGACGGCTGCTCCGAAGATGACTGGGACGGCTGGGTCGCCCTCACGCAAGCCCTCGGCGGCAAGGTCCAACTCGTCGGCGACGATCTGTTCGTCACCAACCCCGAGCGCCTGGCCGACGGCATCACCCGCGCCGCCGCCAATTCTCTGCTGGTCAAGGTCAACCAGATCGG
>JAAUYH010008173.1_pt1 | contig 29501 bp, 24 predicted proteins | sample 7278061 | NCBI WGS metagenome assembly JAAUYH01 (sample SAMN14350203, study PRJNA611818) | marine sediment metagenome | isolation source: surface marine sediment (0.6m) | place: French Polynesia: Moorea | collected 2018-08
CTAAATCTTTTAGCCGTCGGACGGACGGTTTTAGCCTATGGAGACACCTCTGTCGGGGACACAGCAATCGCTTTGTCTAGTCAAGTGTCGTCGAAGTAGGAAGCCCACCCCGTTCTACGGGGTGTGGTGTGTCACGAAGCAAGTGATTACAAAATCAAGCTAGACCAGAAAATTATCCGAGACAGAAATTCCTTAACAGAGCTATTAATGAATCCACTCATGGGAATTTTACCGAAGATTTACTTGAACCGCTTTGAATACTCTTTCCCCTCCTTAATTACTTTGCTAGGGGAGTTTCCAATCGGTAAACTTTTACAGGTTCTTGTTATCTATCCAGAAACCGAAAATCAGACCAAAACCTTTACTCTAGTATATGCTCAGTCGAATCCTGTATTGCTTGCTTTGTTAAAGAAGTTTCTCCTGCGAGCAGCAGCAGAGATAATTAAGCAAGACATTGTGACTGTAGAAAATCTATATCCTAGGCAACCGCCAAAAATTAAGCTACCTAATGAAGAGATTATGTTTTATGCAGAAAAACTCTACCGAAATTGGGAGCGACAAAACTAATTGTATTCAACGAGCAAAGTCGATTCATAGGATAGTCGGACTTAAGTACCAAAGACAAAATTATTGGTACATTATAACTTTAATAGCTATTCCAATCCTCCCTCCCTTCATCTAATAAAGCATTTTGGCAATAAAGCTTGCAATCCAGGAGCTTCCTATGACACTTTTATGTCATATTTACCGCTCATACTAAAACATAACAGATAGGTCTATTCAGCAAAGTCACTTTTTTTGGTGCAAGCTCTGAGGTTCTTAGGGGAGTGGGGAAGGTCGAAATTCCAATCTTAACCGACTAGAACAGTATTAGTGACTGTAATTAAGTGAATTTCTCAGATTATTGAGCATAAAAGCCCCCGAAGCTGACAAAATACCCTTAATTTTAATGATGAATATTTCTAGGAATAAAAATCTCAAAACAACTTTCATTTTTCCATGATTAACAATTCATAATTTACTCAAAAACTAATAATTATCAGAGAGATACGCTGCTTATTAAATAAGTAAATGCTGATTTAATTAAACATTAATAAACAGGATAAAAATTGATGAAAAGTTTAATTTTGAAAAAACTAAATACTAGCGAAAGATTCAGATTCAACCTAATTTTCTTATTATTAGTTTGGCTGTCAGTGCTTATTCCTTTATGGATGCCCAACTATTCCCTATCACTGTCATCCAAGATAGTCATTATTTTTCTTGGTCTGATCAATCTTGTCTGGACAGTCGCTTTATTGTTATCAGCACGCTTTGTTTGGAAATTGTCTAAAAAACAAAAAAGTTTTCAAACAAATCATTCCATAATTACTTTTTCAAGGCTTGGAGAGCTACATCATATTGTGACTATTTGTATCTATAAAGAGCCACTAGAACTCATTGAGAAAACACTAGAAAGTCTGCGCCAACAAACACAGTCCCATCGCATAATTGTTGTTGTTGCAATGGAAGAAAGAACACCGCAGGTTAGTTGGAAAGAGCAAGTGCTGAAAATGAAGTTCGAGAAAGATTTTGAGCGATTATTTTTTACAATCCATCCCTTTGGTATTCCAGGAGAAATCCCTGGAAAATGCTCTAATGTCAATTATGGTCTCAGGACAAGTGTACGAAGGCTAGAAGAAGAAGGTGACTTACAAATTGAGCGGACGACAGTTACTACCTGTGACGCGGACAATATTTTTCACCCCAAATACTTTGAAGAGTTAGGAAAAGAGTTTCTAAGTACGCGAAGAAATAATCAAGTCGTTTGGCAATCGCCACTTTTTTACAACTGGCAGCTAGATTCATCTCCTTGGTTTACAAGAGTAGTTGGGCTGTTGCGTCCTGTTTTTATGATGGGTTTGTTAATTCCGTTTAACATCAATACAATGAGCGTGCAGAGTCTCTCACTGGAATTGTGTATTAAAGGCGATTATTTCCACCCTCGTTATCAAATGGACGATATCATTGCGGTCATTCGCTGGATGACAGAAATTAGGAGAGAAATAGAAATTCGACCGATTTATGTACCTACTCTTAGTGGACCTACAAGTGGAAACAGTCTTTCAGAAGAATTTAGAGAATGGCGAGTTCAGATACGACGGTGGACAATTGGAGCAGCAGAGGTATTTCATTATTACTGCGTCAGGTTTTTTTCGTTACCGTTGAATACTGGTATATCTTGGGGAGCTTATTTTATAGCTTATTACTGTATTTTTCTGTGTGCTGCTCCCTTGGTTGGCTTGGTAGGAGGTTTGAAACCAATAATTTATCCTGAATCGACTTCCATACTGGTTTTTAGTGATTATAGTTTTTCCTCTCTTCTGATAACAATGGGGACTTACCAACTCTTTTGTTTTTTAAATGTTTTCTTCCTCAACTATTTCTGGGTCAAGATTTTAGGGCTTAAAGAACGAGTTAGCAACTTGAGAAATATCCTGCATTTTCTCTTAACGCCAGTTACGGTGATTGCTTTTTCCCTTGTTGCATTTACTGCGCTTCACGAAATGGCTATAGGTGGTAAGAGTGTCTGCGTACATATTCCCTCAAAGAAAAATGCTCTGGCAAAGCGACTGTACAGTTGTAGATAAAGTAACCTCACTCCCACTTGAAAGACGGGAGCTTTGGCTACCCGCTTATCAGTCGATTGTGTTTAGCCCTAACTATATCGGAGTTGAGCTTTCGGGGTCGGTTACGTTCATACTCACACAGTCGATTCTCATTAAGTAAACCCTATCTCAAACAAGTTTAAGAATGGTTCAATTAGCTTCCTCTGTCGGCTTTCAGTCTCAAGGTTCATCTGCCTCAGCACTTGTATATCTCAAGCGCGACCCCCACAAGATCCACCAGGTTCTCTACCCATTTTCAGTACTACTCGCCAGATACCTCTGCTTACTGCAAGAGCCTTGCTACAGGGTGGTAGCTGCGTTTAGCAATTCAGCATTATCTATATAATACAGGGATTCAAACCCTTGATATATAAAGATTTTGTGTCTGAATTATAAATTCACCGCCTAACTTTAGTAGGCTCACGGTTGTTCCTCTGCGCGTCTTTAGACGCGCAGAGGAACAACTACGTTTATCATGATAAATTATCGACGAACCTAATCCTATTTGCTACTTATAAGAGCGCGGGTTTCCTTGCGCGGATACTATCGCTCTTAATGAACCTATAATTATTTATCCCTGTTGTGCTATTTTACTGCTTGATGCTGAATAAGATAATGTCTGGAAATCAAAAAGATAACAATAACGAAAATTTAGCTACAGAATCTATCCAAGAGCCTATTACTAATGCTACTCCTGAAGTAAAAGCTATTATTGAACGGGTTTTAAAATTAGAAAAAGATAAACTATACTTGAAGAGTCCTCGTAATATTAACGAAGAAGTTTTGCAGATTATTAAAAATGTAATTCAATGAGGTTGATTTCTTTACAGCTATGTAATTTCAGACAATTTTATGGTAGAACAATTCCGATTAAATTTGCTAGTGGTCAAGCCAATACTACAGTAATTCATGGCAATAATGGGGCTGGTAAAACTTCAATTTTAAACGCTTTTACTTGGATTTTATATGAACAGTTTACCGCTGCTTTTGCTGCTCCAGAATTATTAATTAATCAACGAGCTATTCAAGAAGCTAATTCAGGAGTAGCTGTAGAATGTTGGGTAGAATTACAATTTGAACGCGATCGCAAACGTTATCAACTTAAACGCAAATGTTACGCTACAAGAAATCAAGACAATAGTATCGAATATAGTAAGACAAAATTATTTATCCTAGTCTCAGCCGATGATGGAAAATGGTATCCACCCCTAGAAGCACCAGAAGATGTTATAGAACAGATTTTACCTCTGAGTTTGCATCAATATTTCTTTTTTGATGGAGAAAGAATTGATAACTTTTTTCGCAACAAAAAAAATAATACAATTGCGGAAGATACTAAAGAGTTATTGGGAGTTAAAGTTTTAGACAGGGCGATCGAGCATCTTAAGAAAGCCGAAAAAACTCTCAAAGAAGAGTTACAAGCAATTGGCGATCCGCAAACCCAAAAATTAATTACAGAGCAACAAAAAATAGAATTATCTATAGAAAAAGCACAAGCACAAATAGCAGCAATTCTCAATCAAGTTAAAATCCTAGAAGCGAAAAAAAAATCTTTAGTTTCCCAACTACAAGAATTAAGCGGAGCAGATAAACTACAACAACTAAAAAATAAATTAATTCAACAAGAAATATCTCTCAGAAAAAATTTAGTAACTATTAGAAATGAATTAAAACAATTATTATCTCGCCAGAGTTATCTAGTTTTTTTATCTAGCATTACCTCACAAGGGAAGAAGAAAATCGAGGCTTCTCGTCAGCAAAATCTGTTATCTGCTGGAGTCAAAAAAGAATTTATCCAACAGCTTCTAAATCGACATCAGTGTTTATGCGGAAATCCTTTATTACCAGAAACAACTACTTATCAAAATGTAGCTGCTTTACTTAGTCAACTCGATAGTAATAGTGTAGAAGTAGCCACCATCCATTTAGAAGCTGATATTAATAGCTCTAGCTCCAGATTAACCGAATTTTGGCAAGAACTAGACCGCAAACAAGCTGATATTAACCATCAACATTTAGAGCTTCATAAAATTGAACAAGAATTAGAAAAAATTAACAGTAAATTACGCAGTTATCCTGATGGTAATATTCAAAAATTACAAGCTCAATTAGATGGGATCGATGATCGACTCAAAGAATTAATCTTAGAGCAAGGAATTACCCAACAGCAATTAAATACTTACCAGCAAGCAACCCATAAATTATCTCAACAAATAGATAAAAAGCAACTTCAAGAAGCAAAACAAATAGTTACTCAAAAGCGCATCAGAGCTACTCAGGAGTCTATCACAAGAATTATAGAAGTCAAAAATCGCTTAGAGCAGCAATTTCGCGAGTCTTTAGTGACAAAAGTGAGGGAAATCTTCGATTCTATTTCTTTTACTCCCTACATCCCCCAACTTAGTGAAAATTACCAGTTAACTTTGATAGAACAAACATCAGGTCAACCAGTACCCGTAGCAGCTTCTACTGGAGAAAATCAGATACTGAGTTTATCATTTATTGGGGCTATTATAGATCGAGTTAGAGAATGGAGTCAGCGTAATACCCTGATGGGTTTTGATAGTAGCACCTTTCCTATTGTTATGGATTCTCCTTTTGGTAGTCTGGATGAGATATATAGAAGACAAGTGGCGAAAGCAATTCCCCAATTAGCAAATCAGTTGGTTATTCTAGTGACGAAGACTCAATGGAGACAAGAAGTAGAAACAGAAATTGATAGTCTAGTTGGTCAAGAATACATACTGGTGTATCATTCTCCTAAACCTGATTGCCAAAAAGATTGGTTAAAATTGTATGGAAATAACTATCCCCTAGTTCAACAAAGTGAAAATCAGTTTGAATATACCGAAGTTATGACAGTAAAGCGGAGCGAAAAGCACCAAGCTTAATTTAGCATTTAATTCCATAAAATAACTAATTAATAAAGAGAGCCCACATAATTAAATTTTAATAGTAGCAATAAATTTACTGATTATAGATTTGCATTGTAGGAGAATAATTATAGATGCTAATTTTAAATAAAGATTATGGTGAATATTGTGAAGTGACTGCATTGATCAATGGTCAGCCCAAAAAGTCTTATGGATTTATCTATCTTAATAATGTATTTATTAAAGTTAAACACTACAGTATTGATGAATATGAAGAAGCAATTAAAGACTGTCGAGAAAACTTTTTAGATAATGAAAAAATGGAAGTTGCTACTGTAATGCTTAAAGAACCAGATAGTATTAGTATTTGGATTCAAGATGACCGCTATAAACCACTTAATGGGTCGGTGAACCCATCTAAAACTCCTGCTTCTTATTCAAGCAAGGATAGTAGCTCAACTTTGAAAATACAAGATTTAGTCGCTAGAATGCGAGGTAAAAATGGCTTAAAAATTAAAACTCGCCGTTATAAAATCAAACTATATCAACGTTGTTTCTTAGGAAATGAAGCGATAGATTGGCTAGTAGAAAATTTCAACTTTACTCGACCAAAAGCAATTAGACTTGGTCAAAAATTAATTGATAAAAAAATTATTCATCATGTAACAGATGATCATAATTTTAAAGATGAACCCTTATTCTATCGCTTCTACAAAGATGAAGAAAAAAGTATTTGGACACAGGATGTCTTATAATCAATCTCTTATCTATCTCAAGAAATTAAGATTACTTGCTAATTGATACTTAGGGAAAATGTAGCCTAAATCTTGATTAGAAACTGAAAGATGGTCTTGCAAAATATGAGAGATCGCATCTCGAAAATCTACAGTCACTGGTAAATCTCTACCTTCATAAAGTTCCGACTCTGCTAAACCTTCCCATTGAGAATATACTTGACCGCCACGCACTCCACCACCTAAAAGCCACATCACATTACCATGTCCGTGGTCTGTTCCAGCATTACCATTCTCTTTTACAGTACGACCAAACTCTGAGATCACTACAATCACTGTATCAGAATAGACAGAACCCAAACCTTTTACTAGAGTAGCTAAACCTTTTCCTAAATTGGGTAGAGAGCGGTTAAATACTGGCTTCTGAGAAATGTGAGTATCCCATCCCCCAACTTCCATAAAGGCTAATTGAGTCCTCGCATCACTAACTATTAACTGAGCAACTTCTTTTGCGTCATCCACAAATTTATCAACTCCTCCAGCATTACGGTTTGCTGACATCATCTCCTGATTTAGTTCTTCAAGAATGATACCTCTAGCTTTAAGACCCTCTTGATAAGCTTTACTGAGACTATCTTGACCACCATACATCAAATCAAAAGCACTACTAACTTGAGGTCGGTCTATAGATATGGGACGAGTGGAGTTTGCGCCAGGACTTAAATTAGCTACTGCTATTTTACCCTGTAAGATTTTGGGTGTAGTATTACCCACATTAATTGCTTGAGTCGGTCTGTCTTCAGGAAGTCTAGCTAAAAGTCGATTCATCCAACCATCAGGAGTACTTTTAATTCCTGGTGTTCCGCTTTCCATGTAATCTTGAGCATCAAAATGAGAGCGAGTACCATTAGGAGAGCCAGAATTATGAATAAATGCCAGACTTTTCTCTTGCCATAGAGGTAAGATATCTTTGAGAGCAGGATGTAACCCAAAAAAGCCATTGAGGTCAATTACCCCTTCTTTTTCTTTAGGATAAGGAATAGCAATAGTAGGTCGAGCTTCATAGTAGTCTGATTCTTGATGGGGAACTACTACATTTAAACCATCAATTGCACCCCGCAGAAAAATTGTAATTAGGCGTTTACGGTTATTGAGTCCTTCTACTTCTTTAGCTACCCAACTCTTACAGCCTACTGGAAACAACATTGAGCCACTAGCTAAAGCTATGGTTTGTAATAAATGTCTTCTTTTCATGGTTTTTTAGTGGTTAGTGGTTAGTGGTTAGTGGTTAATTGCGGTCTTACTTATTGCTTATTACTTATTACTATCTATTCATCATTTCGGGACTACCCAGAATCAAGGTTGAACGAAGACGAGGGGGACTTTGTGAGATCGCATTTTGAGTAGTAGCAGAAAATTTATTTCCTAAAGTTTTTTCTAATTGTTGAGCATTAACAGGTTGCTTATTACTGATTGTTCCATTGGCTATAGCATTGGCAAAACTGACTCGTCGCAACATCCCTTCAGGATTTAACCAAGGATCTTTAGTATTTGTATAACCATCTGGAGTGACACAATTATATAGAGGCATTGATAACTGAGCTAACATCCCTCTTAATCGCTTGAAGTTAGGATTGTCAATATTACTAGCTCGCAAGATGGAAACTAGATACTGATAAGGATTGTTGAACTTATTATCGTAATACTGAGGGTCGTTAAATTCTGGAGAATGGAATAAAGTATCTAATACAGTTTTAATGTTGCCATTACTAGCAAGAAACTTATCTGCTAGGCGATCAACTAAACTATTGGGGGGTTCATCTGCTACAAAATATTGTGCCAGTTTGTAACTGATAAAACGAGCCGTTGAAGGATGAGTAGCTAAAATATCTAGAGCTTTTTCCCCTTCTTCGATACCTGTCCCCGCAATGGTTTGACCCAAAAACACTTTATCGGAGAAGTCATGTCGTCGTCGGTAAAACCTGAAACCATTTTCATCTCCCGAATTATTTTTACCATCTACTCCCCATCCCGTCAAAATTTTAGCTAGTGCAATAACATCTTGTTGGGTGTAACCTCCATCAACTCCGAGACTGTGTAACTCCATCAATTCCCGAGCATAGTTTTCGTTAATCCCTTTGAGATTACCCCTAGCTCGGTTATTGGGAGCAACATTTAGATCGTTATCCAGATAAATTAACATTGCTGGATGATGTGCTGTAGTAGCTAGTAAATCCCGAAAATTGCCTAAAGCATGAGTTCGGATATCATTTTCATAATCTGCTAGCCAAAATAGAGTAACTCTTTTGGTAGAAGCAACATTAAAATGGTTGAACCAGAAGTTGACCATCACTTCTTGTAACTGTCGCTCAGACAAAATGCTCCGCAATAAATTAGCTTGCTGCACTTGTTCTGTAACCTTGCGTCGGAATTCACTTCTTTTTCTTCTGAATTCTTTTTTTTCTGCTTCTGATAAATTTGCTCCCTGATTAGGTAGGTGATAAAGCCTATATTTCTCGAAATATTGGAACAAATCGACAGGATTACGGCTGATAGTATCTAATTCTGCCAAACGAAGTTCTAAAACGCGAGATTCTGGGATAGATTCGGGGTTAAGCTGTGCTTGGAGATAATTTTCTATCCCACTAGCTTGAACTTTTGAGATTTGTCCTGGGGTAACGCCAAAACTCATACGGGATATATAATGATTTACTTTGTCTTGATTGTCTGCACCAATAGCCTGGGGATAGGGCAATATTCCTAACCACAGTAAAGCAACAGAAACAAATAAAATACACCAGTTTTGTAAACTTTTCTTCATACTACGAACTTATAATAGGTGGGAGGGTCTAGAGCATTAAGTATCAGGAATATTTGATACAGTTGTCTCTTTTATCCCAATAGTATAGACGCAGTAATTAGTCTTTTTGTTCATTTTACTTAATCTAAATGGTAGTTTTTACTCTCAAAAAGATGAACTTTAGTTGCAATAACTAGACCCTAAAAGAATAATTGATTATATTAAATATTGAAGGTTGAAATAACTTTCATGGCAGATCAAACAGCCAAGTACACATTAGATAATTACGAGGAAAATAAGCTGTTTCATTATATTATCTGTCTAGCACCGAATAGCATCGTTCAAAGCATAACAACATTCTTTCTAGAATTGTCTAAGAGGGATTGATTGGTAGATTGGTTTTAGGATTAGCTTCTTTACCAAGTCCATTTAGTATTTATAGAGAGCAAGAAAGTGTGGGTTGTTGATTGACTGAGCGATGCTATTTGCTATAGTAACAAAAAACTAATTGTGAATAGTTAATTGTTCAAGTCTTTATCAAGTAATCAAAAAAAACTGATTCCCTATCTGTTCTTGCTGCCTGCGATCGCGATTCTGACTCTAACAGTTTTTTTACCAGGGATATCAGCCTTTTCTTTAAGTTTTACTCAATACGAATATGACCTCACCCAAGCACCTCAATGGGTAGGATGGACAAATTTTCAGCGACTAGCCAGCGATCGCGTTTTCTGGCAAACTGTCGGTAATACCCTTTTATATTTAGTAGGTGCTGTTCCTGTCTTGGTAATAGCACCCTTAATCTTAGCGATTTTAGTCAATCAAAAATTAAAAGGTATTTACTGGTTTCGCACTGCTTTTTATACCCCTGTAGTAATCTCAATGGTAGTAGCAGGTATTGCTTGGAAAGCGATCTATGTTAGCAACGGCTTACTGAATCAATTTATTAAAGCTCTAGGTTTTGAGTCGGGAATTCCCTGGTTAACCAGTCCCGATTTAGCTCTGTGGAGCGTGATGTTAGTCACCATCTGGAAAGGATTAGGTTACTACATGGTAATTTATCTTGCAGGTTTACAAGGGATATCTCCCGAATTATACGAAGCAGCAGCAATTGATGGCTCAGATGGATGGCGCAAACACTTAGATATTACCTTACCCCTAATGCGTCCCTATTTATTTCTAGTCACAGTAATTTCTGCTATCTCCGCTACTAAAGTATTTGAAGAGATTTATGTAATGACCCAAGGAGGACCCCGCAACAGTACTAAAACCGTAGTGTATTATTTATATGAGAGAGCCTTCCAAGATTTCGATATGAGCTATGCTTGCACTATTGGCTTAGTGCTGTTTCTCAGCATTTTAGGTTTATCAATTATCAATGTACGGTTGAGTAGTAATGACAAAACAGGGTAAAAGCCCTCGTCAGAGAGAGCATCAAGCGAATGAGCGCACTTTTTTAGCTTGGCTTCGCACCTCTATTTCTTTAATCGGATTTGGTCTGGCGATCGCTCGTTTTGGTTTATTTCTCCGTCAGTCCCAAACAGTAACCACACAAAACTTAGGACAAAACTACTCCCTAGTTAATTCTGAGATTTTAGGTATAAGTTTAGTCATATCAGGAGTAATTATTGTAGGACTAGCAGCCTTACGTTACAACCGAGTCTATTGGCAAATTGAGCAAGGAAACTATCAACCCAGTAGATTTACGATCTGGCTAATTTCTGGAGTAATAGCACTACTTGGCATACTAAGCTTACCCCTAGTGTGGGGAGGAAGAGAATCCACTCCCAAAACCAAACCATCTCAGCCTTCTGGTTACTTACCAAAAGGGCGTTAAATTATAGTAATTCTGATACTGGTGAGGTAGATAAAATTTATGCTTTGGATAATATTCAATTTAAAAACTTGCGTGCATAAATCTCATAAATTATGACCTCCAGTTACCAACTATACGATGAATTCATCTCGAAACTTATTCAATTACATAAAACACATACTACTCCAGATATTGAGAAACTAATCAATCACTATCTGAATATGAATAATCAGTCTCAATTGCAACAGATAAATAAACTCAAAAGATGGTTAGATAGCTTTCGTCCCCTTTCTCCAATAATTGTTGCGGAATTAAAAAAAATATATGATGTTCAGTTTACCTATAATTCCAATGCAATTGAAGGTAATACCCTGAGTCAAAGTGAAACAGAATTAGTTTTATCGAAAGGAATTACTATTGGTGGGAAAACACTACAAGAACATTTAGAAATTATTGGACATAAAGATGCTATTGACTACGTAGAAACATTAGCCAAAGAAGATAGTACGATTGGAGAATGGCAAATCAAACAAATTCATAATTTAATTTTAAGAAAAATCGCCCCAGATGAAGCGGGGAAATATCGGGGATTAGATGTTAAAGCAGCAGGAACAAATTATCTTGATCCACCACATTATTTAGTGCCACAATTAATGGCAGAATTTATTAATTGGCTTAATTCAGAACAAGCTCAAGAATTACATCCCATAGAATATGCAACTACTGCTCATTTTCGTTTTGTTTCTATACATCCATTCCGTGATGGTAACGGAAGAACAGCAAGACTATTGATGAATTTAATTTTACTCAAGACAGGCTATCCCATTGTAATTATTTCTAATGCAATTCGTAATGATTATATCAATGTTATCGCCTATGGACAAGAAAATCAAAATGATATTAGTCAACTTCTAGAGCTAATTATAGATGCTACTAAAAATTCTTTAATTGAAACTTTAAGACTTGTTGTTACTGCTGCTGATAGTCGAAATAAAGGAGCTTTTTTTTATCAGGAAATTCTAGATTTTTTTAATAGTAATTAGTTCAAATTAATTAGATAGTTGAGATGGGGAATGGGGAGAGTAGGGGAGATTGGGGAGAGAGAGGGACTGGGGTCAGGGGTCATAGGTCATAGGTCATAGGTCATAGGTCATAGGTCATAGGTCATAGGGTCATAGGGTCAGGCGGTGTGGGGAGATTGATTGTTATTACTTACTACTTACTACTTACTACTAAGGGATGAGGGATAAAGGATAAAGGATGACGATTTTTAGTATTCTAGAAAGAACATTGTTTCACCAAGCCTACACCCTAATTTATTTTAGATTCCAAGTTTTGTTTTAACAGATAATTATTTAGTCTTTTAGCAACTTTGTTGGATAACAGAATACATCCAATCAGATTGGGTAGAGCCATTGCTAATAACATCATGTCGCTAAATTCTACTACGACTCCCAGATTAACCACCGCTCCAACAAAAATACAAATTAGAAAGACACCCTTATAAATCAAAGTATTGCGATCGCCGAATAGATAGATCCAAGATTTTTCGCCGTAATAACTCCATGCCAAAGTAGTAGAAAAACCAAACAAGAAAATTACCACTGCTAAAAGATAGGGAAACCAACTAACTACCTGGGAAAAAGCCAAAGCGGTTAACTCTGAGCCATTAATATCTGAGGGAATATTTACCCCATAAGTTCCAGTTAAAACTATTACTAAAGCGGTTAAGTTACAGATTACAACAGTGTCAATAAATGGCTCTAACATCGATACTAATCCTTCTTGTATCGGCTCTTGAGTTTTTGCAGCCGAATGAGCGATCGCAGCAGCCCCCAAACCAGCACCATTAGAGAAAGCACTACGACGAATTGCTAAGACTAACAACCCTACTAAACCCCCTTCTACAGCATTAGCGGAAAAAGCTGACTGACAGATAGTTATAATCGCATCTGGTATTTCTGTAATTTTGCTACCAATGACCCACAAACAACCTACTAAATATATCCCAATCATCAAGGGGACTAACTTACTTGTAACCACCCCAATGCGGTTAATTCCTCCAACAATTACCAACCCCACTAACACTACAACAGTTAAACCAAATACCCAGTTATAACTTTCCACACCAGGAAACAAAGCAGTCAAAGCGGAAAAAGACTGATTGACTTGAAACATATTTCCGCCACCAAAAGAAGCACCGATACAAAACAGAGCAAAAATTATTCCTAGTAACTTCCCTAACTTGGCAAAACCCAAATCACCTAGACCTTTTTCTAAATAATACATGGGTCCTCCTGCTACTGTCCCATCAGGGTTAACCTGGCGGTATTGCTGTCCTAGAGTGCATTCAACAAACTTACTAGACATCCCCAAGAAAGCAGCGATACTCATCCAAAAAACCGCCCCTGCGCCTCCTACTTGAATAGCGATCGCAACTCCTGCAATATTTCCTAATCCTACTGTCCCCGACAAAGCGGTAGCTAAAGCTTGAAAAGAGGATACTTCTCCCTCCCCATCTGTTTCATATTTTCCTGTCGCAATGGCGACTGCTTCTTTAAATCCTCGCAGACTAATAAAACCATATCTAAGAGTAAAAAATATTCCTCCTCCAATCAGCCACAGAATAATTAAAGGTATCCCTGCAATAGAAAAAAATAGTACTATTTCCATTGCGGAAACTATTTGGGAAAAAACTATATCGATCTCGTGTAATAAGTACAAAGTTTTAGAATTATTGACAACAATGAATATATTTTAAATATTTTAAATAAAAATTAAGTAATTTAACAAACATTATGTCAAACAGTTACTTGTTTTTTAACTTCAAGTTCAACTTTAGTTTCAGCTTGTACAATTGCTGAATAAATAGGAATATTAGGATTTATTGCCTCAAAACTGACAACTAAAGAATAGGGGACAGAAGCATCTGGATCGTTATTCCAACCTTCATGTCCCACTACAGCAATACAAAAAGCTTCTCTTAGCTCATAAGATTTTACAATTGTCCAATCTTTCTGAAGAGTTCCTGCACTCCTAGAAATTTCCTTAATTGTTTTATGATTTTTTTGTTTACCAAGAGTCCAAGTAAAAATACTTTCTCCTTTATCTGCATCTTCAGGTGCATCATATTCTTTAAGTATTCTATTAAGAAAATAATCTGGGTCTTCTCCTCTTTTGCTACAATCCCAATCAAGCCAGGTAGAAAGATATCTTCTTCTGTTACGTCTCGTTCTACGAGGTTGTGCCTTGTAAGATAAAGTTATCTCTAATAAAATTTCTAATTCATCTCCTTGCGATCTCAGTTCTTTGGGTAATTGAACTTGATAAACATGAGCTTGTCTGGCTTTAATTTTTCTATCACCTTGAGTAATTAAAGTAATTCTATTTTCAGTATTTCCTAAAGCACGATCAAGATTGGGAATACCATAACCAATTGTACGAATAGCATGAAATAGATTAACATCACTTTGTTTTGTCCACTCTGGTAATCGAGCCGATTGTACAACTAAAGCACGATATAACAAACAGCTTTCTTGTGGAAATTCAGTAGCTAAACGAGCAAGAATATGAGTAACTTTTGGTGTAGCAAAAGATGTACCAATCTTATCAGCAGCTACAGCATCACCACCATTTAAAGTCGAGCGCACTAATTCAGGACATACTGCATTTGGGTAGGTTAAACTAGGAATATTGTTATTATCAGTAACTACATCACCGCCATATTCAACAACTTCGGGTTTAATTGTTTCCCAAATACCCAACCCAGAACAAGAAAAGGCTGATGGTTGATCTTTTTCCGCCAGAGAATTAAGAGGCGGATTATTGTAGTAATCAGATGCAACAGAACCAACAGTTAAAGCTTGAAAACTCTGTGCGGGATTGGCAATTCGACAAGAATCTTCTAATAAATATTCGGGATATAATTTTTGATTTTGTAGATGTTCTTTAATAGTTAGTCTTGTAACAGGATTATATTCAGGATCAGGCTCTAAAAGTAAATTACCAGCAGCTACAACAAAAAGAATGTCATTTTGATAAGTCAATTCATCAATCGTAGCTGACCAGGCACTCATATAACGAGTTCTACAAGGAACAGCACCAGTAATTGAATGATTAAAGATTCTAGTATTAGATTTTGTATGATAAAAGTCAACTATTTCTTTGATTAAATCTGGAGGAAATAATTGTTTTATAAGTTTACATTTAGCATCTAAAACTCTGGCATTTTGTAGCCAACAAATTGCTTGTTGTTGACCAGTACGAGGAATATTTCTCGGATAGAGTATTGCTCCAGCTACTCTAGTACCATGTCCCCCATTACTGACATAATCGGCAGTTTTATTACTTTCTCCAGGAATCCAACAGGTTGAACTTTGAGAATCTATCGCTGCTCTTAATAACGGATGTCTTTCTTGAATTCCACTATCAATAACACAGACTTTAGGCGCATCTTTTTTAGGAGGCTGCAATTCTGAAATATGCTGAGTATATCTTGATGTACTTGGGTTGCGAATTGCTACTTTAAATTCATCTGGTTCGCTAACTTCAAAAATATAAGGAAAGGTAAAAACTAAATCTTTTAATCCTTTTCCTGAAATCTGAATGCGACAAGAAAAACTATCAGGAAGTTCAATAAATTTTGGAGTATCTCCATCAACAATAGATAAAATTTTACCTTGATAATTTTCAACAAATTGTGTTAACTCATCTTCTCGTTGAGATTTTAAATTATCCCATTCTTCATAAGTAGTATCTCTTTTATTTCTCCAATTATTTAATTTTTCACTGTAACTATCAACAGTTTCATCATCTTTTTTCCTTGGATAATCAGATAATTTAATTTTATTCCCTATACAAGCTATTCCAATATCAACAATGTATATTTGCTCATCTTGAACTTCATCCCAATGTGCTAACAATTCAGGAGACAGGATTGATTCTATTTTCTGAGAGCCTTCAAATATTTCCCATATTTCTGGTACTGAACCACCTCCTCTTTGTTCTTTGATAAATTTTTCAATTTTTTGCTCTAACTTTGTTAATTCTAAATCTGCTGATGCGCCAATAATATAACCATCTTCAAGATCGCCAATAACCTCTATTCCATAACCCTTAAGTTTGTCTGGATCGAAAGCTTTAGGATCGACTTGTAAGATAATACGTCTTGCGTCAGGAAGTTCTGGTTTTTCCTCTTCTTCTCTTTTTTCGGTCGAAGATTTCCAGTCTGCAACGATTGAATTGGCAGAACTCTTTAATTTATTTCCATGTCCCCAGCGATCACTTCTATTTTTTGCTGTTATGGGGTTGGTTTTGTTACTTCCTCCTCCCGTAGCTGGTTTTGCAGTTCCTTCTCTGGCGAGTTTAAGCTGAATATGAGGGAATTGCTTAGAGTTATCAACCATTAAACTTCCTGTAATTAGAGATAATTAACTTCAGGAAACTTTGATTTCTTTAATCGCTTCTTCTAAGTGTTCCTGAATAACTAACTCTTCACGATCTAAGATGGCTCTTTTGGCTGCATCTTGTGCGACTCTGACAGCTTGTGCAGCCGAAAATCCTTCCATTTGTTGAATAATCAACTGCCAGTTAATCGAACCTACCTCAATCGCTGATAGAGTTTGTCTGACTATCGATTCTAGCTCTTTTTTGCCAGGAATTGGTACTTCAATCACATCATCGAAACGTCTCCAAAGAGCAGTATCAAGAGATTTATTCAAGTTTGTTGCTGCTACTAGAAGTCCAGAGTAAGATTCATATTCATCTAACATTTGTAGAAAAGTATTAACTACTCGTTTTATTTCACCAACTTCTTGCATATCTTCTCTAGATTTGGCAATAGAATCACATTCGTCAAAGAATAACAAATAAGAATTTTGAGCAGCCAGATCGAATACCGATCTTAAGTTGCTTGCTGTTTCTCCTAAATAAGAAGAAACCATTGCATCAAAACGAACTTTGAGAAAAGACAATCCTGTATTCCAAGCTAAACGCTCTGCTCCCATAGTTTTTCCACAACCAGGAACACCAAACAAAAGAATTTTTTGCCTGTAACGCAGTCCATGATGAGCTAATCTATCTCTTGCAGCATATTCTTTTTCAATCCTTTGAAAACGCTTTTCCACCGATAATGGCAAAATCATCTGATGTCTTAGTTTTTCTCTAGGAATAAAAGTAACTAAAGGTGTATTGAGCTTTTTGCTGGTTGGTAATACACTTAAAGTCTCTACATTTGAACTAGGAGATAATCCATTTTTACGAGATTTATCACCACTGCTATCTATCGAATCATTAGATTGAGTAGTTCTAGTTATATTTTCCAGTTGATTGGCTAGAACTGTGTGTCCTTTTTTGCGTTCGTCTTCAATAACTAGGTACGTGAGCTTGTCAATCGCTTCTTGGTCATTAGATGCGATCGCTCTAAACAATCTTTTTAGAAGCTCACCTTTCATATAAACAGCTTAGTTGTTTAAAAAATCAACTTATATCTTAATTATATTAAACTGTATTTTGTCATTCAATACAATAAAACATATTGATTGCCATATTAGGATAATTTTATGAGATTCTTATGAAAAATAGCGATCGCAAAGTGCCTGGTCTTGGGCGGAATCTCCACACACCACAGCAACGCCGAGATTGTTGGACAATATTCCACGCTAGATTACATCAAACTCTGAAAAAAACAAGTTTATTACCTAAAAAAACTAAAATTTTAATTGCTCTATCTGGAGGACAAGACTCTTTATGTTTAACAAAATTACTATTAGATTTACAACCTAAATGGCAATGGAATTTAGCTATAGCTCATTGCGATCATGGTTGGTCAACAGATGCTGGAATATCAGATCATGTGAGAGAATTAGCCCAAAATCATAATTTACCTTTTTATCTTAAAGTAGCTCAAAATTTAAAAGAAACAGAAGCAGCAGCCAGAAAATGGCGATATCAAGCCTTAGTAGAAATTGCAGAAGAATATAACTTTAAATATATTGTTACTGCCCACACAAAAAGCGATCGCGCTGAAACTTTTTTATACAATTTAATTCGTGGTGCTGGACTTGATGGCTTAACCTCTCTGAGTTGGCAAAGGTTTCTGACTCCAGACATCCAATTAATTCGCCCGATTTTAGACTTTACCCGTCGAGAAACTTTAGAATTTTGTCAGCAATTTCAATTACCTATTTGGTTAGATGCTGCTAATGAGAATAAAAAATATGCTCGGAATAGGATTAGAGGGGATTTAATTCCTTATTTGCAAGATAATTTTAATCCTCAAGTGGAAAACTCTCTCGCCCAAACCGCAGAATTATTAAAAGCTGACGTAGAATATTTAGAAGCACAGGCACAAGAGTTATTAATAAAAGTAAAAACAGGAAGAGATGACAAACTAAATCGCTATATCCTTAGAGATGTTCCTTTAGCATTACAAAGAAGAATTATCCGACAATTTTTACCTCAAATTATCCAGCAATATCCTACTTTTGCAGAAATAGAAGCAGTTTGTAATTTAATTGATGCTCCTAATAAAAGTCGCACTTCCACCATGCCTGGTGGTGTGATCGCGGAAGTTTCAGGAGAATGGATTATTTTTCGCCACTATAGTCTTTAACCTATAATTTAACTATGTTATTCGCTTTTAAATTCCAATCCCCAGGACCCATAATTTTTGATTTGGGCTTTATTACTCTCCGATGGTACGGATTATTAATTGCTTCGGCAGTATTAATTGGTATCACTGTAGCTCAAAATTTAGCCAAACTAAGAAAAGTCGATCCAGAATTAATAATAGACTTAACAATCTGGTTAGTTATCGGAGCAATACCATGTGCCAGAATTTATTATGTCTTATTTCAATGGCAAGAATATGTCAATCGACCAGAAGATATTATCGCTGTTTGGAAAGGAGGAATTGCGATTCACGGGGCGATAATCGGTGGCACAATTGCAACAATGATTTTTTCTAGAATCAACAGAGTATCTATGTGGCAATTAATCGATTTAGTAGTTCCCTCTCTAATATTAGGACAGGCGATCGGTAGATGGGGAAACTTTTTTAATTCTGAAGCTTTTGGCAGACCAACTGATTTACCTTGGAAACTATTTATCCCTCCCGCTAATCGTCCTTTAGAATATATAAACTATGATTACTTTCATCCTACTTTTTTATACGAGTCTCTCTGGAATATAGGAGTATTTATCTTATTAATTACTTTATTCTTTTGGGGCTTAAAACATCAAAACAAGCTCAAAGTAGGGACTCTTACTTTTGTCTATCTCATAGCCTATAGTATCGGTCGTTTTTGGATTGAAGCCTTACGCACTGACAGTTTGATGTTAGGGTTTCTAAGAATTGCTCAAGTAGTAAGTTTAGGGGCGATCGCGTTGGGGAGTTTAGGCTTAATTTGGCTCTATATACTAAAACGTCCCCTACCAGATGTCAAAGGGAGGGAAGAAAGATAAAGGATGAAGGATGAAGGATGAAGGAATAAGTAATCAGTAATTCACGATCCATCAGCAATTAACAATTAACCACTAACCACTAACCACTAACAATTAACCCCATGAAACCAAAAGTATATATCATTGGCGCAGGTCCAGGCGATCCTGAATTACTCACCCTAAAAGCCTATCGCATCTTATCTCAAGCAGATGTCATCCTCTATGCAGACTCTCTTGTCCCCAAACAAATCTTACAGGATGTCCGTCCCGATGCAGAGTTAATTCGGACAGGAAATAAAACCCTAGAAGATATAGTCCCTCTGATGATTGACAGAGTAAAACAAAACCTGACTGTAGTGCGTTTGCACTCTGGTGACTTGACCCTGTATAGTGCGATCGCCGAACAAATGAAGCAATTATTAGAAGCAGGAATTGCCTTTGAGTTAATCCCTGGAATTAGTGCTTTTCAAGCTGCTGCTGCCAAACTTTCCACTGAATTAACCGTACCAGAACTTGTCCAGACTATCATTTTAACCCGTGTTAGCGGTCAAGCCTCCGCCGTCCCCGATACTGAAGATTTAGCGAGTCTAGCAGCACACCAAGCTAGTCTCTGTCTCTATTTAGCTGCGCGTCATGTAGAAAAATCCCAAGCCAAACTATTACAACACTATCCCCCAGATACGACCGTAGCTATTTGTTTTCGTATCGGATGGCAAGACGAAAAAATCTGGCTAGTTAATCTAGAAGATATGGCATCTGTTAGCCAAGAAAATAATTTGATTCGCACTACCTTATACATTATCAGTCCTGCACTAGGGAAAGTTACTGATGCTCGCTCTCGTCTCTATCATCCCGAACATTCTCATTTATTCCGTTTGTCTGGTTTTTGTTAATAGTTGATTGTTGAGACCTTCGGTAGTCGCTTTGCGATTGATGAAAAGTTGATTGCTCATCACCCAACCAGTAATCACTCATCAGTTATCACTCATCAGTTATCACTCATCACTCATCAGTGAACAGTGAGCAGTTATCAGTTAGTAGTTAGCAGTGAACAGTTATCAGTTATCAGTGAGGGATGAAAGATTTGCGGATGAATAAGTAATCAGCCTTATTTCCCCAATTCCCCTAATCTCCCCAAGTCCCTAATTCCCTAATTCCCCAATTCCCAATCTCCCCAGTCCTCTAGTCCCCCCTGTTCAATAATTTAGGGAAAAAATATTAACTGATATTGCAAAATATTTACAATCAATAACATATGTTTCTTATCGAAAATTTTACTAAGGGTCTTTTATGTTCTTAATATTGATTGAATGGTGCAATTAAGTACTTTCACTCTGTTGCAATCACTGCCCCTCGTACAAATCAGGTATTTAAAATATCAATCTATACAGAAATTACCCAAAGCAAGATATAGCAATAAAACATAGAACATTTAAAGACTTTCATGGTTTTGTGGATAAGTATAAGGGCAAATTTTAGCTGACCATATTCTAAAAAAAATCCAAACTCTTACAATAATATTGTGACAATCTTGATATTTAGAGGTATATTTTTTATAGGGTCAATTTATAATATACTCATTGAGTTGGCAAACTCAAAAAAGTAAGAGGACAAATTTAAAAATCATGACTGAAACCGCCACTACTGCTTTAACAGGAAAGGCACTACTTCAAAAAGTAAAAGAGCTTTCTCACTTACCCAGACGAGAAACAGCAAAACGCTGTGGATATTACACTATTACAAAAGACAATCAAACCCGTGTCAATTTAACTGACTTTTACGATGCAGTTCTAGCTGCAAGAGGCGTTCCTCTAGATCCAGAAGGAGCAAAAGACGGACGCGGTAGAGAACCTACTTACAAAGTCAGTGTTCATAAAAATGGTCAAATTGTTATTGGTTCTACCTACACTCAGGCTATGAACTTGAAAGAGGGTGATAAATTTGAAATCAAATTAGGTTACAAACACATTCACCTAAAACAAGTTGATAGTGATGATGATACTGATGATGAAAACTAGTCCTCGATGTAGGAATTTTTCATAAATTAATCGCCTTTGATTCCAAAGGTGATTTTCACTTTATGGCTTTTGATGATGGTTTCATCCCCACTTACCATAATTATTTTTTTTGCTGCTTGGGTCATCGCCTGGCTACCCATTGCTCTACCTCTAGCTAAATTGATTAACTATCAACTAGCTAGCCCTTTGACTGTCAAACAAAAAATACTTTTTCTGGCATCTCTTTATCCCCTAGCCCCTGTAATTATTTGGTTCATAATTAGACAACAAGGGTTTTCTTTTGCTGATTTGGGGGTAAGTTGGGACATATTTATTTCTCTGGTGAGCGGTCTGATATTAGCAGTAGCTACCTTAATAATTGTATTTTCCCTAGAGTCGGTTTTGGGTTTAGTAAATTGGAATTGGGAAAACCGCCCACAACTCTTAGCTAATGCACTACCAATTTTGGTTTTGGGATTAGCAATAGGGATAGTTGAAGAGATAGTATTTCGCGGTTTTATTCTGAGTGAGTTAGATAAAGATTACCCTTATTGGTCAGCAGCAATAATTTCTAGCTTACTTTTTGCACTATTACACCTAGTTTGGGAAAGAAAAACTACTGTTCCCCAAATCCCTGGTTTGTGGCTGATGGGGATGGTTTTAGTAGGAGCAAGATTAGCAGACAACGGAAGTCTCGGTTTAGCTTGGGGCTTGCATACAGGCTGGATTTGGGGTTTATCTTGTCTAGACTCGGCTGAGATAGTAACCTACAAACAACCTGAGAAGCCCTGGATAACTGGTATTAGTCAACAACCTTTAGCTGGATTAGCGGGTATTTTCTGTTTATTAATTACGCTGGTGTTTCTCTTCCTACAGGAGATTCTACTAACTCCTTAGTAGAAACCATTGCAGCCATAAGTTGCTCTGGAGATACGGAAAAAGGTAGGCGATGAATGTCAGAATTAGGTTGACAAGCTACCTCTGCGGATTGACGCAGTTGTGAAAGACTAATATGCCCTAAACCCAAATCTTCTAGGGTCTGTGGCAAACCGATATCCTTGTAAAATTCTAGTAATTGTTTTCTGGCTGAGACTGCTAATTGATTTCCTTGGATCATTTCCTCAAGACGCAATTGAACTAAAATCCCATAAGCTACTTTTTCCCCGTGTAGGGCGTGGTGAGCAGACTGAATATGGGTCAAACCATTGTGAACTGCGTGAGCAGCAACCGTCCGACAATTTGCTCCGCCAATACCTCCAATTACACCAGCTAATAACACTGTAGCGTCTATTACTTCGCGCCAATCATCTCCCTGATCGTTTTCTAAAGCTGCTGAAGATTTTTGGAATAAAATATCTCGTAAAATTCTGGCTTGCTGCACTGCTGCGATGGTTAAAGTGGCGTTAGAATTGCCACTACTGACAGAAGCTTCATACCATTTGGCGATCGCATCTCCAATTCCTGCAACTAAAGTCCTTTGAGGAGCAGTACGAATCAAACTATAGTCTAGAATCAGTAAATCGGGACAACGTGCCAAGGTTACATCATACTGAAAGGCTGAGGTTTCAGAATAAATATTTGATAGTGCTGTCCAAGCTGCACAAGTAGCACCAGAAGTAGCAATAGTAACTACGGGTATTTGACACTGATGAGCCAATAATTTAGCAGTATCTAGAGCTTTTCCCCCACCAACACCGATAATAAAATCAGCTTTGTGAGTTGTGGCAGTTTCTCGCAACTTCATTAAAGAGGATTCTGTACAATCAGGAAGATAGCTAGCTCTCGCTGTTTCTAACTTATATTCTTGAATTATTGGTTTTAGATGGGGTTGAATCATCTCTAAAGTGTGATTTCCTCCCACTACTAGAGGTCGTTTCCCCAAAGCTGCGATCGCTACTCCCGACTGGCTCAAGATATTCTCCCCTCGCAAAACTTGAGCAGGTGCAATGAATAATGGTACATAATTTATTGTCTGTTGGTGATTTATTGCTCTTTGTGAATGCTTCATAGATAATGGTTTTTTTGACTTCATAAATATCCGAGAAACTAGACTTGCTCCAACAAAATCTACATATTTCCCTGATACTAATTTAGTTAAATTTTCCGATGCCAAGCCATCTGTAAGAAAATTAATATTGTCTTGAATCAATGACGATATCTTGTATGTTTAGCTGCTGGGATTAATAGCATAAGTTATTTATGACCTGGGTTAGGGAGGAATTATCCAAACTGCTTAGTAAGTGTCATTTCCCAGCCCTGCTTTACCTTAATTTAACTGTTACAATCAAGAGGATTATTCAAACAGTTTAATTAATTGTGATGAACAGGGGAATTTTCTCAAAATTTTGGGTCTTTCTCAGAGAAAACACTTAACAAAATTCCTTAACAAATTTTGTTTACGTAATTATACCAACTAAATCAATTACCAATTATCGCCCTATCAATTATCAGTAATTTAATTGGAGTCTAACTTAAGCTGGGAATAGGTTATAGGGAAAAATAAAAAAATCCTGAACTGAATCTTCCACAAGAGGTAGAACTCTTGATTTTTCAGGCTTCTATGGTTAATTTCTAATGTAGTCTGTCAAACTGAGGTTTTAAAAATAGCTAATTTTACGAGTCATTTTTTGCTCTTGATCCTTCACTTTATGTCACAATAGCAATATCAACATCAAAGGTAATCACTAAAATAGGGGTTATTTGTATAGGAGAAAGCGATGCTACACCGCAAGATTTATCAACTTTATCAGGACGGTCGTGAGGTTTGCATTTTCTTGCGGGATCAACAGAGATGGATTGATAACGGTCAAATTGTTGACTTTGAAGGAGATTTAGTCACCATCCGCTATGAAACCGAAGAAGATGATGAAATTAGTTCTTGGGAAGAGATGGTACGTCTTGATAGTATTGGCTCTGTAATGAGAAAACTTGCCTCTGTTTCTAAAAATAACTCAGAACTACCAATTGCTGATGAATGTCCTGAAGCAGAACAAATACATCCTAAATATACCGAAGGAGAGAGAGATTGAAATTAACTGGGTTCAAAAAATTGTCTATTCGGAAATGATGCTTAAACCAACAGTTTCCCCATCATTGAGGGGTTGACTACTACGGAGAACTACTTTTTCTCCCGATTCAACTCCTTTAAGAATAGCAACCTTTTGGTTAGCGCGAGTTCCTAACTCTACTTCTCGCTTAGTTACTACAGCCTCTCTTTTCTGGGAGTTTTCTTGAGCCACAACAAAGACGTAGTTTTTGCCATCTTCTTCAATTACAGCAGATTCGGAAATAGCTACCTGGGAGATCCCAGACTTCATAAAACTTACTCTAGTTAGTAAGCCACCTTTAATCACATTATCGGGATTAGGGATCACAATTTCGATGGGAATTTGTCTCGTAGCCACATTAGATACTGGTGCAATGCGGTTAACTCGACCCGAAAAATTGCTTTCGGGAAAAGCATCTAATTTTACTGCTACAGTTTGTCCCGCAGTTACACGATCCAAATCTAATTCCGATAAAGGTACGACGACTTTAATGGGGTTAAAATCACCAATTTTGAGGATTTCTTCCCCTTCTCGCACCAAATTTCCTGGCTCACTAACCTTATGAGTCACAATTCCTGTAGTTTCTGCGATCAACTTGGTATATGCTTGTCTTTGAATTGACTCAGCTACCACGGATTGTTGTGCCTCAACTCGACCGATTTGGGAGCTAACAGCCTGTCTTGCGATTTTTACTGATTCTTCCGCCAAAAGTACTGCTTTTTGAGCTACTTTAGCAGCAGTAGCGAAAGATTCTGCTTCTTGTCGCGAGATTAAACCTTGTTCAGCCAAGTTTTGATATCTTTCTCGCTCGCTTTCGGCTTGTTCTAGTCTAACTTGGGCTTCCTCAACTTGAATTTCGGCATTTTTAACCTCAATCTGGGCTTTAGCTAATTCTGACTCTAAACTAGCTAACTCAGATTTTTCTTGATTAACTGCTGCTAGTAACAGGGTATCGTCTATTTGACCTATAACTTGACCTCTTCTGACCTGATCGCCCACTTCTACAGATAAACTAATTAAAGTCCCTGCTACTTGACTTCGCAAAGATAATTCTGTTATGGGTTGAGTTGTCCCGATATATTCTTGGGCTTGGCTCAAACTTTCTTCTAATGCTACAACAACATCAACGGCAGTTTTTATTACAGAAGATTGAGATTTCTGTTCTTGTGCCAAACTCGATTCTTGTTTAGTTAAAAATTCACAACCAGATAATAAGCTAATAATAATGACCAAAAACACCAAATACCAAGGTACTGCCGTCTGAAAGTACTGATGTTGGCTGGATTTACTTAATCTAGGTGGCTGGAGGGAAAATCGAAAATTAGGAAATTGGCTCATAAATAAAAATTAAATTTGTCTTGACAATTAGTGAAAAATAATTTAAAAATTTGGTGACTTATTCTAGATACAGGCAATTATTTGGGATGGCGAGAGAGAAGCAGGGAAAATTACAGAACAAGATCAGTTAATCTCTTTGCCTTTCAGGTAATAGATTCTTAAACTAGATATTTCTATACAGTTCAACCTCTAGTACCTCAACAATCAATGAACTTTTTTCGTTGTGGATTTGCTCTGGCTGCGATCGCGACAAGCATTAGCTTAACTACTCTGACAAAAGCCAAAAAAGCTGATGCTAATCCCAATCTGACAAATTACAATAGCCAAACTATTGAAATTTTTGTACCTCCTCCAGAAACTAAACGAGCAGGTATTTGTCCCCATTTTATTCCCTCAGTAATAGATAATATTGTAGAACGTCCTGGATTGAAGGGTAGTAAATGGGCAATTTTAGTACAGTCGTTAAATGGTTCAACCATCTACAGCAGGAATCCTGATTCTTACATGATTCCTGCTTCTAATATTAAATTATTGGTGACAGCTGCTGCACTGCAAAAACTTAATCCTCAAGGACAAATTCGTTCTCGCTCCATTCGAGAATGGATAATAACAACCAATCTTCGGAGTAATAATAGTTATGCAGATGTTTTGTTACGCTACTTAGGAGGCTACTCCAGAGTCAGAAGTATTCTTAGTACCATAGGAGTCGATTCGGCTGGCTATCGGATGGCGGATGGATCGGGATTATCTCGCAATAATTTAGCAACCCCAAGAACTCTGGTCAACACTCTCCGAGCCATGTATTCAGCAAGAGGTAGTGAGATATTTTTAGCCTCTTTACCCGTAGCAGGACAAACAGGTACTCTGAAAAACCGTCTGCGCTACACCTCCGCTCAAGGGACAGTAAAAGCCAAAACAGGTACTCTCAGAGGGGTTAGGGCTTTATCTGGTTATGTAGAAAGTCGTCAAGGCACTCTCGTCTTTAGCGCGATCGCTAATCAACCTCGAAATCGCTCAGATGCCACCCTAGTAAAAGCTCTAGATGAAATTGCGTTACGTCTGAGTACTGTCACTTCTTGTCGTTGATTTGTACTCCTGAACAATCGACATTTTTAACCAAGTGAGCGATCGTTTGTTGGGAGTGAGGCTCAATCCAATCTCCGGCAATTTCCGCTAAAGGGACTAACACAAAAGCTCTTTGAGTAAAATGGGGATGGGGAATAGTAAGACTGGGAGTATTGAGTATCTTATCTTCATATAAGATAATATCCAGGTCTAGGGTTCTCGCGCCCCACTTTTCGTTTCTAACTCTGCCAAATTGTAATTCTACCTCTTGCAATAAACTTAACAATTCTTCGGGAGTTTGCTGCACTTCTAAAATAGCGCAGCCATTGAGATAATCTGGCTGTGGAGGACCAACGGGTTGAGTTTGATACCAACTAGAAGTTTTAAGAACTTTAATCCCCCGAATCTGATGGAGAGAGGTTAAAGCATTTTCTAGGGTTTGGAGAGAATCTCCCAAATTACTACCTAGGGCGATCGCACATTGTTTCATGGAGCATTTAAAAATACTATTGAACACTACTTAATTACTAGACAAATTAAATTATGAAACAAAGCATTCAAGCATCTCCTAACTCTCCCCATCAACCAAAACAGATTAATTGAATACTTAACAAACTATGTTCCAGCGTCCTATTTATCTAGACTGTCATGCTACTACCCCTATGGACAAAAGGGTATTATCCGCTATGTTGCCCTATTTTACTGAGTATTTTGGTAATCCTTCTAGTCTTCATCAATACGGTTGGGAAGCAGAAACAGCAGTACAGCAAGGACGAGAAATTATAGCTAATGCAATTAATGCCACTCCAGAAGAAATAGTTTTTACTAGCGGTGCGACAGAAGCGAACAATTTAGCCATTAAAGGGGTAGCAGAAGCCTATTTTAGTCAAGGAAAGCACATTATTACCGTAGCAACAGAACACAGGGCAGTTCTAGACCCTTGTGAATATCTCCAAACTTTAGGCTTTGAAATCACCTATTTACCTGTAAATTCAGAGGGCTTAATTGATTTAGAGAAATTAGAAACAGCAATTCGTCCCGACACCATTTTAGTTTCTGTGATGGCAGCTAATAATGAAATTGGTGTGCTTCAGCCTTTAAAAGAAATCGGGGAAATCTGTCACCAGCATCAAGTTTTGTTTCATACCGATGCAGCACAGGCGATCGCCAAAATCCCCCTCGATGTACAAGAAATGAGCCTAGATTTAATGTCTTTAACAGCCCACAAAGTTTATGGACCAAAAGGTATTGGTGCATTATACGTGCGTCGGCGTAACCCCAGAGTTAAGCTAGCACCGCAACTTCATGGAGGAGGACAAGAAAAAAACAGACGTTCAGGTACTCTCTATACACCCCAAATTGTGGGCTTTGCTAAAGCTGTAGAAATCGGTATCAATAATATGGCTAAGGAAAATCAATACATTCTGCAACTGAGAGAAAAACTTTGGTCAATACTCCAGCAGTTAGAAGGAATTAGTCTCAATGGACATCCTACAAAAAGACTATCTGGTAATCTCAATGTTAGTGTAGAAGGAATAGATGGTGCTGCTTTACTCTTAGGGTTAAAATCTATAGTAGCAGTCTCTTCTGGTTCAGCTTGTTCTTCTACCAAGATTGCTCCTTCTCATGTCTTAACTGCATTGGGGCGAGCAGAAAAACTAGCTTATGCTTCTCTCCGTTTCGGTATTGGCAGATTTAATACTGTTGCTGAAATAGAAACTGTGGGACAAGCAGTCCTCTCTACTGTCAAATCCTTCCGTCAAAAAGCGGTTTTAGGATAAATTGAAGAGAGAAAACTACTAACTCCGAAGTAGGGTAAGAGGTTTTGTGTTATTTCAGTTTTTCAATTGAAAAACAAGTTTCCTTGATCCTTCTTCCTTAGCTGACCTCTGCAATAGAGATCATAAAAACTTGTAATTTACGCTCTATCCAATAATTTTCTTGTCAAAGATTGATCTTGAAGGTTATATTCAGGTTAAAATTCCATAAGCAGATTTAGAGAAGTTTTCGTTAACATAGAGTAATCACAGCTTAATTTAGGTGATTGCTGTAAGCCATAGCTATTATCGTTAATAGCTACTAGCCAAAGTCACTCTTTGGATAAGGTATGAGGGATCAAGGATAAAGGATGAGGATTGGTTTGGAACAAGGCTGGTACTATAAGGAGCAAGAACAAGGATGAAGGATAAAGGTTTCCGAACAAGGAAATATTAAATAGACTATAAATAAGCACGAAACACTTTCCTCTGCCCTCATAATTAATTATTAATCCTTTCTCTGGTTTCCTCTGCCCTCATAATTGATCATTCCCTATGAATCCCCCACCCAAAAGGCGCAGAAGCCCGGTCAAGGGAATCAAACTTGGGTAGAAGCTTCTTCTATGGGTTGTCTGATTCCAAAAAGCTTTAGAAGACTGGATAATCTTTTCTTGAACCAAGGAAAATTGCTCCAAAAGAAGAACCAATAATTGCCTCAGAAGACACCTAAAAGGTGAAAACTGACTGATAACTTTTATTTAGATGAGCTATATCTGATACATCAATCTCAATATATGACATCATCCACTCTACTTAATTATTTTTCGGGAATGTAAGCAAATTGAAGACAAGGGACAGTAAGGTCTTCATCATAAGTTAAGATTTTGAGGAAAATTAATGCCAAAACAAATTATTATTGCAGAACAGCATCAGATCGCTGCTGTTTTTTGGGAAGAACAAATCCAAGAATTAGTAGTTGCCACAGGA
>JAAUYH010064641.1_pt1 | contig 29463 bp, 23 predicted proteins | sample 7278061 | NCBI WGS metagenome assembly JAAUYH01 (sample SAMN14350203, study PRJNA611818) | marine sediment metagenome | isolation source: surface marine sediment (0.6m) | place: French Polynesia: Moorea | collected 2018-08
AATTTGAAGTGTGCAAACTTCAGCCTGTTCGAATTGGATGCAGACGTAAGCGGATTTCAGTTGATCGCGGATTCGAACACGCATTTAGACGATGTCATGATATTCATGCAGGCTTCTCGTGAAGAGGAACCAAGTGAAGAGTTTGCATTGGAATGGTTGATTGAGGTCGTGAAAATATTTCGCAAGTGTCGAAAATTCACGGTATCAGTAACCTGCTCGAACAAGGGAGAGGTGAAGAGGGAAGACCTGATTCACGCGTGCAAGATATTGCCTTGTCGTGATGTGATCGTATATGTACGGATCGGGGGCGTCAAGTATGAATACTACGGACTTTATTTTTGATTGTGTGTCGTGGAAAGACAGAAGCGGTGCGTGATAAGCGACACCGTAATGTATTCCGAGGAAACCACGATATACTGTACAGGGAAGCTTGAAGCTTTTCAATATTGTTCTTCCTACTGGGCTTTTCGAAGCATTCGGTAATGATGACGCTGCCTTTTCGCCGAATTACAGCACACTTTCATCCCGCTGACTCACCTCCACCAGACATTCTGTCCAATCTGTGTTATAGGCCAACACAGTATACCAATTCGTTCATAATCGTTATGTATTCAGAGCAGCGGTAAAGCGCCAAGGTGGTACAGTACAACGCAACCTCGCCCAACATGCGCGTCAACTGGTGCGTTGTCTGCGTACAGTACGATGCTCGCGTCGGCCGCGAGTAACGGTTTCGCTCGCGAACTCGTTGTTCGGGCATCGACTCGTTCTTCCCGCCGCCCATTGGTTCTACCACGCTGTTCAGACGTTCCGTGGGTGCTCTCCTTGTGCTACCACCTCTATCCTTGGCAGCGTCCTCTTTGTGAGCGCTCGGTTCGGTTTACTAAGCTCTGTGGTAGTGAAATGAGTATTGTAGCTACGGAAATAGGTGCTTGTTTGATTCAATTGAAATCCCAGAAGTACTTGGACCATTTTCGTGGAGCAATGCCCTTGAGAGGTTGTTCGAGTGCGTAGTGGCAAGGTTCAATTCCAAGTAGAACGAGTTTGCATTAAGTTGGACATATTCACTTCTGGATTCGACCTCATTAGAGTCGTTTTCTGAACAACCGACATGACAAGAACGACCAACCCAAACAAACGAACTCTGCAAACTCAACATCTCGTCATCTCTCTCCTAAGATTGAAGAAGCACACCGGAACCTTCTTTTTCGAGGTCAGCCAACCATCGATAACATTCATTTAGTCTGCAACTTTGGTTGACTGCCGCGAGCGCCACCACCTAAATAACCATTCCTACCCGAGACAACCCAACACTCAAAAAGTTAGCCATACTTGCTCCACGCTCACCTATCTGAAGCATAAGAGGAATTAAGATTGCTGATGCCCACGACTTCTTCCATTCCCGTTCGCAAATGGGAACGTAACAACCGTGTTCGAGCTGCTCGGCAGCGGTTGGTAACCCAATGTGTCTTCGATGTTAAGTTTTTCGTAACGCGAGTCCTTCATCTCAAACGGCGCCCGATCCATGCAATGAACGCCGAAACAGATGCCCTGTCTTCCTTTACCCGTTCTCTTAGGCATACGTCTCCTCCGTCTACGATCGGCATTGTCTTGCAATTCTTCGACACGGGCAAGTTGAATCCGCTCGTTGGCATCCTCGTTCATTTGCGCCGCCAGCTGCTTCAAGTCACCATTACATTGCCACGCACTGTTGCCGGGTCGATGCGAATCCGCGCCAGCCTTGATTCCACAGTTCGCTTCTTTCAATGCGGCGTTCACCCGATAAGCCCCAGTCTTTCTTTGATCTTCTGTCAGAGGCAAATTTAATAGGCCACTCACGCTTACAGAAAAGTATTCAAAAATTACGTTCGCTGGGTGAACGCCGCCAATCAATTCGCTATTGATCTTTCTCTCGGTCGATGTCGACATCACCAAAACTGACAACAATGAGATATGAACTACCAGTATTTACTGGGTAGATCCAGTACTGTAGTATTGACGACTAAATTTAGAAGCCGTCGTAGAAGCGCCACTGGCGAAGGACGGAGATTAAGTTATTGCCAAGTGTTCCCTTCTTACTGAGTGATGCGGGGTGAGACAAACATACCATTCGTCATGAGCCAGTTCCGTACCTCGCACCAGTCCGCAACACGGGTTTCTTGTCGAGGACGATGGAGACTGGCTGCAGGAGCGCCGAACTGGGCGCACCCTCTGTAACTAACACTGGAACACTATTCAGTACCTTGTCTACAGATGAAATCTCCGTTATCGTGACACAGTTGCAATTTCTGATGTCGCAGTATAGGAAAATGGTCAAGTCAAAGCGAGTACCTGACAAGCCCAATACATTTAAGCAAGTTCTCTTCCTGGCGTTGCTGTTCTCGGAAAACAGTCCTTTTCGTACTGCAGCTGCATCGTTAGTTTCGGAAATCGAACTGGATTCGTCACATGACCAATTTGACATCGATTCCTACTCAAGTCGGTTGATAATTAGACCACAGGTGTTTGAAGGCGAAGGGAAAGAAATGGAGTTGGGGAGGATCGTATTTTCTGTATGTGGTCCAAAACGTGCGCAAGATAATTTTGAGAGAAGCTCATGAGGAAGAGGCGAAGTATTACGTGCAGCAATACATGTCGCATGTATTTCAGTATTGTCGAAATATAGAACAAATCGTTTTCGGGGACTTCCTAGCGCCATTGACGAAATGGGGACTGCTTCGGCATTTCTCCAAGAGTATGCTACAAACTTGCGTTCAATTGATTGGTATGGGAAGGAAGGTGAGACAGGCTTCCCGGATTTTGGGAAATGCGTAAAAGTAAGACGTCTGCAATCGCGCAACCTGAGCACCGCAGCCTTAGTATCGATTTTGAAAGCGTGTGGATCGACACTCGAAGAAATCTGGACAGTACTCAGACCTGTTGTAGACAGTGACGAAGTCGTGAGCGCTATTGAGATTCATTGCAAAAAGTTGAGTGTAATCGATATAATGAACTCGGAAGAAGTCATTAGCGTGGTTGGCCAGGAACGTTACTCATCCCTGATTTGTGGATATGGGACGCAGGTGAAACGCGCGATGACTCATGGACTCGACCCCAAGCATTTGGTCGAAGTGGTTAAGGCATGTACGAACTTGGAAATCAAAGAGCGTTAGAGGAACGCGGAAAGTGAAGAGTGGCGACGCACCCATTACCTGGGACCGCGAGTGGTTACACTGGATGTGGATGCGGTGTTGCTGTGCGAATCTAATTGTGTTAGAGCACTACATCAGTGCTCAAATCTCCGAACTTTGTCGATAACAAGCAGTCCTGGTGAAGAAGTACTAGGAGTGACGGACGAAACGATTGGGAATGTGTTCTCGCAGTCACAGTTTCCGAATCTCGAAGCCTTGAGCATTGGCGATTTCAAAGCGAACGAGCGAAACATGGGCTTGATTGCGTCATGCACGAAGAATTTGAAGTATTCAAACTTCAACCTGTTCGAGCTGGACACAGACGTAAGCGGGTTTCAGTTGATTGCTGATTCGAACATGCAGTTGAAGGAGATTGCGATAAGCCTGGAAAATTTTCATGCCGAGAAACCAAGCGAAGAGACTGCATTGGAATGGTTAACTGAGGTCGTGAAAATATTTCGCAAGTGTCGAAGCGTGTGGGTATCAGTAATGTGCTCGAATAAGGGAGTGGTGAAGAAGGAGGACCTGATTCGCGCCTGTAAGGTAATGCCCTGTCGTGGCGTGGATGTTTTTATCGGAATTGGGGACGTCAGGTATCAATACTCCGAACTGACTACTTAAAATTGTGCCGTGTTGTGGAAAGACGGAAGTGGTGGTGACTGATATGGGACACGATAATGTAGTCCGAGGAAACAATGACGTACAGTGAAGCTTCATCATTTTTCAATGTTGTTCTACCTACTCGGCTTCTCCAAAAATTTCGCAACGACTACTTCGTATCGGCTGCTTGTTCGCCAAATCACAGCACACCTTCACCGCACTGACTCACTTCCACCAGACATTCTGTGCAGCCGGTTTTACAGGCCAACACGGTTCGTAACTTCATTCATAGTGGCTATGTATCCAGAGCAACGTAAAGCGCCACGGTGGTACAGTACAACGCAATCTCGCCCAACGCGCGAGCCAGCTGGTGCGTTATCTGAGTACATAGCACACGTCAAAGCTGGTTGCCCGTAGTCTGTCGTCATTCGCTGATTTCAACTTGCGCGTGACGCCTCGTGTCCTAGTGGGTTCTCGCAGCTCAAGCAGGGTGTTGGTCCAGTTGAGTCTCGCTCGCAGGAATCGATTATCATGGTGCAGTGAGGAACGGGGCCATGCATGTCAATGGTGTCTCGTTCAAGGGGTCGCACGAAGCAGACCGTAGGGCTCGACGTCGCACACTACTTGATGTGTTGTGAACGGTGCGAAGGGAACAAAGACCGTCGCGTCAGCCGCGTGTAACGGTTTCAGTCGTGAACTCGCTGTTCGTGCCACTGACTCGTTCTTCCTGTTGTCCATTCGTTCTAGCATGTTGTTCAGAGGTTCCGTGGGTGCCTGTCGTCGCGTTACCACCCGTATCCTCAGCAGAGACCTCATTGTGAGCGCTCGGGTGGAGATTAACTACGATTCGATTTACGCAGCTCTGTGTTAGTGAAAACGAGATGTGTAGTTGCAGGAGTAGGTAGTTGAAGAACGCATTAGTAGGTGCCTATTGCCTTTTGTCGGTTTTTTCAGTTGAAATCCGATAACCTGGACCATTTTCGTGAAGCGACGAACTGCAGAGGTTGTTCGAGTGTCTAGCGACAAAGATCAATTCCAACTAGAACAAGATTGCATTAAGTGAGAGAGATTTTTGGGCTCGGCCTCATTAGCGTCGTTTTCTGAATAACCGACATGACAAGAATGACGAACCCACATACATGAACTGCGCAAACTCCACATCTCGTCGTCATCTCTATTCAAAGAATGAGCAAGCACGCAGGAACCTCCGTTTCCGAAGTTAGCCAACGATCGATAACATTCATTTAGTCAGGAACCTTGGTTAAATCCCACGAGCGCAACCACCTAAATAATCATTCCTAGCCGACACAACCCGCCACTCAAAAAAGTTAGCCATACTTGCTCCACGGCTCACCAGCCTGCGGCGTAAGAGGAATTGAGATTTCTGATGGCCCACCATTGCCACCATTCCCGTTCGCAGGCGGAAGCGCAACAACCGCGTTCGAGTTACGCGGCGGCGGCTGGTAACCCATGGTGTCGTCAATATTGAGTTTTTCGTAACGCGAGTCCTTCATCCCAAACGGCGCCGGATTCAGGTAGTGAATGCCAAGACTGATGGGCTGTCTTCCCTTACCCGTTCTCCTCGGCATACGTCTCCTCCGTCTACTGCCGACATTGTCCTGCAATTCTGCGATACGCGCAAGTTGGATTCGCTCGTTGGCATCCTCCTTCATTTGCGCCGCCAGCTGCTTCACGTCGCCATCACAACGCCACGCACTGTTGCGAGGTCGCAGCGAATCCGCACCAGCTTTGAATCCACGGTTCGCTTCCTTCAACGCCGCGTTAACCTTTCGGTCGATATCGTTGTCCCCATCAGCGACTTCAGTCAAGGCGTCACGGAACGCGCGATAAGTGCTGTCACGCAGCTTCGCCACTTGCGCCGCGTACAAGACGTACAAATCGTCGTCGATGAGTGCCTTCAGCTCATCCCGCTTGCGGCGCCACGCACGACTTCCCTTGTGGTTCACCGCGTCCTGTTCGTAGACCTTCATGATGTCATTCTTCAACTTGGCGGCTTGCTCCCCAAACTTCTCGATAACCGCGCCTCCTTCCGTGTCCCGACGCCACACACGAACGCTGCGCAAGTATTCCTCATGCGTGCGTCTCATCACACTGTCACAATCGAACGCGGCGGTAAGTTCCTTCTGCTCTGGCAAGTCGCCCTGTTCTTCATCGTCCAACATAGCCCACGCAGCCGTGGCAACGTTGCTTATCGCAGGCAAACTTTCCGGTCGAGCATAATCCCCACTTTCGAAAAGATAGTCGTCGCACGCGGGATCCAACAATCTCCTCTGTAGCATAGTGAATTGTGCAGCGTACTCGTCCGGGAACGCATTCTCATCAGGGAGCGTGACGAATTCGAAATCAAATACTTCAAGTATCTGCACCGGTGCGCGCGGCGGCTTTGCCGCCGAATCGTAAATCACCTGGAGCGAGCGCATGAGCCCCGCGATAAGTTCATCACGCTCGATGACATCAGCTTCATACCCACGAATGATCAGCACAAACAGACGCTTGAGCCGGCCGCGGCTGGTCACACTGCTGTCCGCACTTTCCAAGCGCAACACCTCCGCTAGCGAAGACCTCAGCGTGGTGAGCCCGCTCGCCTCCAGGCGCATGAGGTCGACCATACGAATCGAAAACAGCACGGCGTCCGCCAGCGTGAGCGCGAGGTGCGCCGCCTTATCGCGCTGCTCGGCGCGCAGCCGCGCGGACGGGCCGTCGAACGGCTCCACGTCGAGCACGACGAGCGAGCGCCCCATCTCGATGAGCGCCGCCGAGTCGTCCGCCTTCACGAACGCCGCATCGACCCCGCGCCGTTCCGCGCTCAGGCTCGTGCCGAACAGCGCGTTCAGGAACTGCGCCTGCTTCAGCCCGTACCCCGACAGCGCGCACACGACCGACACCCCGTCATCACCGTCGAACGGCAGCTCTTGCAGCACCTCCGCGTGCAGATTCGCCTCCGCATCCAGCACCACGCGCGCGTCCCCCACGGCCGCCATAGTCCGTACCCGACGTCGACCACGTGCAGCGCTGGTTCAACCTCGGTGCGATAGGTGGCGAGATCACGTTTTGATAATGACCATGAATTTTATTTATTTCCACACAAACGTTTGTTTCCGGCGATACTGCTATCAATAACTGTTAGATTTATTTCACTAGTATGGAACCGGGGATTGTTATTGGAAATGAAATGTATGGGGCACAAAAATTGCCTTCCACAATCGTATGACAAAGTTCGCAGAAGTTCAATTCTTGTTCACGGAATGCGAATCCTAATATATTGTGGCAGGTTGCGGTTTTTTTCGTTCTCAATTTTCAACGAGTTCACGGAAAGATTATTTAATTGAATGAGCTACCAGATGCGCCTTTCAAAATTAATTAAGCAGACGAATCTTCGAAGTAGAGAGTGCTGAGATGCTTTTATAAAACATAGGTAAAATCGATTATTCTACGTGAAATATCACCGAATGCAAGCGGATCTGCGCCTAAAACTTATTGTTTAGCCAGTGTAAAATATCGTTTCTGTTTTGTCTAAACTAAAATGCAATATCATTTAGACTTTTGGTAACTATGAGAGATATTGCATAATATTAAGCTGCAACTTAACATCTGTTCAATAGCTCCTTCTCAAGCTACGTCTATGTTTTTATATTAGACACCGATGCTCTTGAACTAAAAATTATATACGCAAAAGCATCATATACGTCATGGAAAGAATTCTCTGCTAAGCGTTCTTACCCATGCTCTAATCCTTCTACAAAATAATCATCACGCCTTAACAAATTTCAGAAATCATTTGAAAAGCACCGAATTTTTCAGTCAATTGTATATACCAGGTAGATATAAATGTTTGGAACAAATAAAGGGATAGTATTGTACATTTACTACTGAACTGAATCCAAAAAGAAATAATTTTAAAAAACTAGAGAAGTTACATAACTATTATGGCGTTCATCTAATTCGGTTTTCGCCATCATCTCTGCTCTCCGTGGCATTCAGATAACAAAATTTATGAACTAAGAATCCAGCATAGAGTTACCCTTTCCGGATCGGATCCAAAATACGTGCAGAGAAGAAGTAGAATGAAAATGTAGATATGAAAATTACTTTATACAATACCCCATACATTTTCCATAGGATACAAGTCAAGACCCTGAGCAGCCATAGCTCGAGCTCTGTTTTTACGCAATTATCTTTCTTAAAACTCAAATAATTAAGGAAATTGCACTGGTCGTAGAAAAGAGCAAGGATGAGACTGTACGTAAGAAATCAACATGTTTTGCGACTAAAAGAGCAAGAAGTTCAGACCGGAAAAGCCTCTATTTGTAGAGGACACATTCAATATAAAAAACTTGATTAAAAGATCTTCAGGTAGGAACCATGTTCTTTTGATGGAAATTTTTCTTCGAAAAAACAGAAGTGCTTGGTTCATCCGTAAATACAGCACTCAAAAAATTTTTAAATGCCAAGTCATTGAACATATTTGCGCATGCTATTCCGTCATTCATATTATTATCGGACAAAATTGTTTGCCCATAATCATTCCTGTGTAAATCGGCTCTTACCCTTTAAACCTAGATTCAGTACGATAGGTTCAATGAATAGTGTAGTAATAATACCAAGAGTTTCGAAGTAGTTTCAATATCGTTTTCATTCCAGTTTTTTGTTTCCTTTCATAGTCTGCTAAGCATGCTTGATTCAAAAGAACAATAAATTTTTATCTCGACGCATTTTGATAACAGACCATGGATATTTACCATTCATAATTACTATACAATCCCATTAAAATAAAACTAAAGGTACCTGAAAAGTATTTTTAGGCTAGCAGTATTTCCCGGACAAGTTCAGCAACATATTCTGAAGATAACTTGGTGTGCAGAAAGTTAACTTGAAGCTATCAATATCGAGAAAAATCTTAAGAATAATCATGTGTAATGCTCAAGTCGAATACAGACCATGAATCCAGAAAATTAGAATAAAAGAATCGGTGATCCAGAATCAAGATTTTTTTTCTTGAAAATCCAATTCCACCACGACTTTATTGGATAACTGAAAATTCGAAGTCTATGTTTTAAATCGGTTGCAGCCGTTGAAATATAATTCCAACCTGTTTAAGCAGTACAACGTCAGCAAAAGCGCCGATTTTCCCTTGTATCTATCTGTTGTTGAAAAAAAATTAGTACAGTATTTAACTCTCCATGATTTCTTACCTAGAAGTAATATCAAATTTGAAAAATCAAATTTAAAATTGCTTGAAAATACATTATTTTTTGTCTAAAATGAAGATTCCGAAATTATGTTTCTGCTTTTAGCATTGCCTAATCGATTACAGGGAATAACTTTTTTTAAAGAAACTGAACGTTAAGGCGTCTCTTCAAGAATATCAAAACATCCAATATCTCATAGGAAGTGTTCATCTTTGAACTTTAAAGGTTTTTCACATAATGTGTGAAAGTTGCGTTCCTTCAGTAGAAATATTTTTCAGAAATGATGACAATTTGTGGCAAACATTTCGGTGAACACCTGCGCAGATAAGAATAACGAACTTAGCTCTTTTTATATTTTAGATTCTGAGAGATCTGCGAGTATTTTGTTTGACTTTCTTTAGATATCCACATTCGCTTGTGAAACGATCGCAGTATCTTCTGACTTGTTCGTGATATTCCACAAGCAATGCATCTGACTCGGTCACTTTGTCTGAGTTGATAAACATTGGGTTCAATTGATGCCCAGAGTAAGCTGACTGATTCAAGATTCTCACGAAGCGAAAGCGTGCCCATCTCACGATGACCGAAATGATGTGCCGATTTGAATCTGAAAGAAGAGATAAACCATATTATTGCTCAACTACAAGTGGAAATTCGAGACTTATTTGCTCTCGAATTATTGAGAGGATTATATGAATTGGGAATAATTTTAACGTGCGAGATATGAAGAAACAATTCGATCCAAAACTGATCGCAGTAGTGGAGGCTGTTTAGGGATTTTGAGAACTGAGAACCAACGCAAGTTTTACGATTTAGATTTTTTGGTGTAAGAGCATTAGGTAATGCAAATGAAATGGAATGGAAGCGGAATGATGAGATTCCCAAAATTCAAACGATAGTTCGATCTCGCAATCGTGTATTTCTGTACGATCACGCGGTACTGTATCTGGCACGCGTGCGAATATCGGCTCAATTGACGGCGACGTCAACGTAACCTAGGTACAACGACGATGTGGGGCGTGCAACCGACGGCGTTCGTGGGGCCGGTGGGGGTGGTGCGGCGGCTGGCGACGCGCGGGGTGGCGAATCGGCGGGCGATATGCATGGAGGCGCCGCCGCCGGGGGCGGCGAAGCCGCGGCCCATCCCGCCGGCGATGCGCGCGGTGGTGCCGTCGGGCGACCTGCTGTCGTTCATCGAGGACAAGGTGTACCGGCGTAGCGACGTGGTGCGCGCGCTGGCCGACTACGTGCGCGAGAAGAACCTGCAGGACCCGAACAACAAGAAGATCGTGCACTGCGACGACGCGCTGGGCGCGCTGCTGGGCGTCGACCAGTGCACGATGCTGCAAATCTCCAAGTACGTGAACCCGCACTTGAAGAGGCCCGCCGACGTCGGCGGCCGCTATCTCGACGAGGCGCGCGCGCTGGAGCAGGAGTATCTGGACAACCTGAAAGACATGCCGCCCGTGGAGAAGCCCGTGCGACGCCGTAGCAAGGCCGCCAGCGCCAGGATGGATACCGGCACCGGGCTCTTCAAGCCCGTGCGGCTGTCCCCCCAGCTGGCCGCGCTGTGCGACGGCCGCACTGTCATGGCGCGCCAAGACATCATCAAGGCCGTGTGGTCCTACATCCGGAGGAACAACCTCAAGGGCCCGCCCGGTGAGCCCATCATGTGCGACCCGCCCATGGAGCGCGTGTTCGGAACCAAGGAATTGTCGGTGCAAGGCGTGATGAAGGGAATCACCAAGCATGTGATAAAAATGGACTAGGACCCTGTATGTGGTGCGCAACTGTAACTTTGAATTACGTGCCTAGGCGCCGTGTAGATGAGTTGCCTGGCTGTGTTTTGACTTAAACTTCTGCGTGGACCTTGAACTCCCCTTGCTCCTGTGCTGTAGTATGACTCTGTTATCGAAATCCGTAGCCTGCCTGCTCCCGAAATGTGCGTTTCGGTAATATTGCTAGAACCGGAGATCATGTTACTGTAGTCGGGGAGCTCGACTTTCAATGCAACGGATTTGCGCACTCCATGAAAAAAGCGGAAATGCCCGATACAGCTGTATCAGGACTTGGATGGAATCGGATCAATGTGCTTACACCGTAGGTAAACCATGGGACGCCATCATGTGAAAGCGGTTCAGTTATTGACGAGTTGTCCGATTCATAGTTGGTCAATTGACACCCCTCTTATCTAGCAGATGCTGAGGTCTGAGCGTCTTCATCTCTTGGGACTAGTTCAAGACATCCAAGAGATTGTTGCGAACAAAATCTTATCTTGCTTCGGGCCTACGAAAGGAATAACCTGCACACTAAAGATGGTAGATGAAAAAAGTAGGTCTCGCAGCACCATGTACGGTATGGTACAACCCATTTTAAACTCTATTGGCGCGGTGTAAATTGATCAGTTTTATACTTTTAGCGTTAAATAATATGAAGTTTTCTTCCTCCCAAAAAATCGATAAGAATAAGAATCAGGTTAATACACATGAATCTCTTTATGCCGTGTTTGCATAAAAATTAATCGTTTCGCTAATTCTCTACCTTCATTCTGTCGCTTTCTCACTCCAAACAAATCGTGGCACTTTAGATAAACACAGCTACATACCAAGAAACGTGATAGTTTTATGATTGAAATATTAATTTCACGTATTCTTCACATATTTCATGGTCTGAGTGTCCTGTCTGCTAAGACATAAAATATGGCAACCTCGAGGGCGCGAAATCTGGACGACAACTAGATTGTTGAATAATTCCTTCGATTTTTATCCCTGTTCTAACCCATTTCAGTAGAAAGCCTGGGGGCATACGGGAACTGGTGAACAATACGAACTTAACCACGGGATTTGTAAGCATGCAGCCCCAATTTTTTTTAGGTACTGTGCGCTCCTCCCAGCCCTCTTCAGCAGCAAACAGCTACAGCACGTATTATATATTCATCAAGTACTGTATCTATCCAGATTTTATAAAAAATTAGAGATCAGATCTGATGCAGGCGTCGACAATTCAGAGTGCGTGCGTGCATGCGTCCCAAAGGGATTCCGATGTATTCTCAGGGCGACCCGTTTTCTGATGATGGCTTCGACAGCAATCCGGTGCTGGATTGCTACGGTATCGACCGAGTGGGCAATTGGCGGATGCGAGGGCTGGAAGAAGATGAGCCAAATTTTGTTGGGGCGACGATGTCGAAAGGATGTACTGTACTACGCGTTATGGAAAGGTGCATGATGACGGAACTTTCAGGGTGTCTTCCTACTTGAATCCTATGGCGGATGTCTGTTTTATTTAGGAATGCGGAACGATTGAGAAGCACTATATCTAATGCGATATTGGTTGTGGAACCTACGGGACCAATATCTGCGATACCGCTAGCGAAAAAATTGGGCATCCCCTTGGTGTTCGTGAGGAAGAGTCGGCCGATTCCGATTTCAACTAGTTCTCGAACCAGTTCTCGCTCGGTGACAAGGGGAACGACCAGCACGCTAGTGGTGAGACGCGACGGATTGGACGTAGATCATCGATGACTTTCTGGCAGGATGCAGCACGGTGGAGGCATCGTCTAAGTTGGGGAATACGACGTGTGCGAAGGTGGTGGCTGTTGAGGTGCGCATTGAGAAGACGGCGAGCGGGGGACGCGCGTTCTTGTCCGGATATAATGTGCCAGTACAGTCGGTGGCGAAGGTCGATGTGGAAGAAGCTAGTGACGACCGCGATTGATTGTGGAAGTGGAGGAATTGTGGCGTGTGAAGAAGAGAAGCTTGAAGGTGAAGAGGTTCAGCCGTAGAAAAAGAAGCAGAGTACGTTTGATGGCATTGGAAGAAACCAAGCTCCCGTGGCAAGGCGTCATACCCTAGCAGAGATGTGTCAGAAGTCGCCAATCTTCAGGACCACGTGATGCAGGCGCGTGATCCACATATTGAATGTAACAGGAAGGACGTCCGGGGTTGAATAAGCTGCCAATAGTGTGTTAGGTACAACAGATGATCAACAGGGTCGCAAAACTTCGCAGATTCGTCCCAAATTATCGAAGATACTGGGCACGTTTCGTGTGGATGATGAATGGAATTTTTTGCCTGGTGGTGAATCGCGCGTAGGAGTGATTATTTAGCTGACGAAGCTCGCGCCAGTTCACCATACTTCCTTACTAAACGATGAAGACAATTCTGCAATCACTCCGGGTACCGATAACTGACGTTCTCAATCTGCATATGCACCTCCACACCGCGACACGGCAAAACCCCACAAACCTGAATCAGTTCCTCTTCCTGCACCTCCCCCTCGCCCGTGCATGACAACGCAAACGACAGCTTTCGACAATGGCGAAATATTTGCAAGAGCTCGCTTAACATTTCCAACGTAGCTTCGGCGCTTCGATCTTCCATAGGAAAACCGTCGATGTCTACTGTAATCTCGTCCAAACGCATGTTCCCAAGAGCAAAGAACTCAAACGCACTTACATCCAAATCCGATTCGAACGCTCCGAAGAATGCAGACTTCAGTGTCGCCGTAGATGAGGCAATCAAGCCCAGATTGCGCTCATTCGCCCAGAAACTTAGGACGGCCAAGTCTTCGAGTTTCGGAAAACGCCCCACCGCAAACACATTCGCAATCATGGCATCCGTGAATGCGATTCTCTCCTCGCCAAAGGCGCCTAACAAGTGCAACTTCCGTAGATTCGAGCACTGTTTCAATGCTCTACGATACCCGTTCCCATCCAACAAGTCGGCATTGAAAAACAGGCTTGCCACTCGCGGGCCCAAATATCGCACGTGTTCCCAATCTGCGCTTACCCTGCGCATCCAATACACAGTAAGCTCTAAATTAGTGCACGAGTTCACCACTTCGACCAAATGTTCGTGGCCGAGTCCTTCCACCGTCGCGTTCTTCAACTGCGACCCGTAGGAACAAATCAACGCCGAGTAACTTTCCTGCCCAACCAAATCGATGACATCCACCAAGTTGGATATGTTCAGCACACACAACTTCTTGCAATGGTCGCGAATAGTGTCCAAAACTTCCACACACTCGCCCACAGGTGCGAGTGAAATATCGAGCTCTTCAATTGTCGGCCCGCACGTCTCCAGGAGCGATACTAACGTCGCGGTGTTCATGTCGAGCGACTTCAGGCGTCTTACATTGACGCACTTCCGCAAGTCCGGGAAGCCCGCCTCGTCTTCATCGCCATGCCATTCAATCAAACGCAGGTTCGCAGCATACTCCCGAAAGAAGGAGGATGCGGTCCCCCATTTTGTTAATGGTGTCGCGTATCCCCAGAACTTGACCTCGTTCACATTTCGACAATACTGGTAGACGTGCGACATGAAGCGTTCCAGGTAATCGTTCGTGTCCCGTCTTTCCAAAGGTGCAGCCGCCACAACTATCCTGCGCACATACGGTCCACACGCGGAAAACACGTTTCGACTGAACTCCATCTCTTTTTGCTCACTTTCAAACAACACCGGGATGATGGTCAGCACCTTCGTGCCCAAATTGTCGAACATTTTCGCGTACGACCAATCCAGTTCGATTTCCGATATCATCGTCCCGGCAGCCGCACGAAACGGGCTGTGCTCCGAGAACACCTGCGCCAGATAACGGAAGTGCGCACGCGCACGGGCGCCGTCGGACATCCGCTTGTCCCTCATCCGTTTCCTCAGCAAGCTGTTGATTTGTTTCACGATGACGGACAGCGCATCCGTCGACAACGTTTCGAATAGCGTTGCAATGTCGGTTGCCGAAGGTCCATCCAGCTGGGCGTTTCCGGGCTCATTCTCCATCGTGCTCCACGGGGGAGCTGTGCTGGGGATCGGTGCGCGAAGTTTGGCGATGAACTGATGTCCATAAGGGGCGAACGGGCGATGAGGTGTCTATACAGTCTTACAGTCATACGGTATCTCACGCATTCCGCACCTGAAATTTGCGAAAAAAGGGGTTTTCTCAGGTGCACCGCACCTACCACGCGCCCCAAACCTACTGTACAGTACTGGTACCCTACTGTACCGCACCACGAGTACAGTACTGTCCCGTAGGTCGGAGGACGGAATTATCTGTACGGTACGTCTCACAAGTATTCATCGCCGACCGCTATTCCACAGCTCGAACGCGGTTGTCGCGCTTCCGCTTGCGAACAGAATGCAGCCAGTTGTGGAACATCTGCAATCTCAATTCCTCTTATGACTCAGGCCGGTGAACCGTGGAGCAAGTGTGGATACCTTTTACGCGGTGGTTTGCCTCACGTAGGAATGCTTATTTACGTGATGGTGCCCAAGCCAATTAACCAACCTTCTTGACTAAATGAACGACACCCTGTTCGAACCGCGAAGACACACTAGAACAAGAAGGGTCGCAGGGAAGTTGCACTCCGCGATACACGTTGTGTACGCAGGTAACGCACCATTTGGTGTGCGGGTTGGGCGGTGCCACATTGGACCGCCTCGGCCCTTTTACCGTTGCTCTCGATACCTAGTGTAACCACCGCACTGGACGCTTTAACCACGCACGGTGATGATGTCGATGTCAGCGCACTTCTGGTTCATCGGTGCCGCCAAAGGTGTTTGAAAGAACGGGAGCACATCCAAGGAAAATCGAACAGTTATTGTGAGGTTAAGTGATATGGTAGGCTGCTGTTTGCGGTTAGAGCGTTGTCCTTGCTCATAGAAGACGAATATGGCGACGATGATGAAAGAAGTAGCAAATTGCGTTCATCCAAAACTCTGACAGGACGGAATGCGTGTGGTGGACGCATCAGCGTGATGAACGTGCGTTGTGATTCGACCAACAGGCAGCGGGTACACGGCAATCATTGCTGTACTGTAGTGTACGATAGGCCGTGTAGGAAGAACACTGAAACGGTCAAGCTTCTCTCCACAACATAGTTTCCTCGGAATACATCACAGTGCTCCACATCGATATGAATCGTTACTACCGATACTATAATTGACGTACCCAATCCCCAAAAACACGTTCACATCAAGACAAGGCAAAACCTTACAAATGCGAATCAGATCCTCCTTCCTCACCTCTCGCTTATCTGGGCACGGTATCTCCAACCACAAGTTTCGACACTTGCGAAATATGTTGACGAGCTCATTCAGTGACTTCAAAGCAGATCTTGCGCCTCGCGCTGCGAAAGGAAAAACCCCGCTGTCTATTGTAATCTCGTTTAACCGCTTGTTCGAATCAGCGATTAACTTGAACACACTTACCCCCGAAGCAGACTTGAACTCGTCAAAGGAAGCCGACTTCAAATTCCCTGTGCATGAAGCGATTAGAGCCATGTTCCGCTCGCTCGCCCTGAAACGTCGGATGGATAAGCTTTCGAGTTTCGGGAAACGTGACGGTGAGAACACAGTCGCAATCATTTCATCTTCGACTCCCGGTCTTTCATAGCCATAAATCCCTGACATGTACAACTCACGCAGATTCGAACACCGGTCTAATGCTCGCGGAAATTGGTCTCCATCCAATAAGACCGCATTCAAATGAAGGTGCGCCACTCGCGGTCCCAATGCACTAACGCGTCACCAATCTACGCTGCTTCTTTCGTACAGCCAAAACACGTTAACTTCTAGATTCGCACAAACATCAGTCAACGCAACCAAATGTTCGTGACCAAGTCTATTTGTCCTCGCGCTTTTCAACTGCGACCCATAGGAACGAAGCAACGACAAGTAACTTTCCTGCCCCACTACATCTATGACGTCTTTCAACTTCTTAATATGAATCACACTCAGCTTTTTGCAATGAGTCCGAATGGCATCCATAACTTCCACACTTTCCCCGACAGGCGTGATTGAAATATCAGCCACCTCGAGTGTTGTTCCACACGCTTTCAGAAGCGATACTAAAGTTCCGGTGTTTAGCTTGCGGGATCTCAGACGTCTTACGTTCACGCATTTCTCTAAATCTGGGAAACCGTTCTCATCTTCCTCCCCATCCCAATCAATCTTACGCAAATTGGCAGCGTACTCGCGGAAGAATGCGGATGCAGTCCCTCATTTCGTCAACGGTGCTCCATATTCCCAGAACTCGAGTTCTTCAACATGTGGACAATACTGGAAGACATGCGACTTGAATTGCTCGAAGAAATGCTTCCTCTTCGCCGCTTTCTTAGGAACATTATTCACAACTACCTTGCGCACATACGCACCACACGCGGAAAACACGATTCTCCCAAATCCATCTCTTTCGCTTCACCTTCAAACATCGGCGGTGCAACGTTCAACGCATTCGAGCATGAATCGATATACATGTCCATCCATGAGCAACGCAGGTCGATTCGCGAAACTAACGTTGCAGCAGCCGCACGGAATGGACTGTTCTCCGAGAACAGCAGCGCCAGAAAACCAATTTGCTCACGTGCATGCCCCACGCGAGGTGTCGGCTGGTCATATGGTACTGCCGTCTTGTACACTTTCTCTTGTAGCCGACGGTTCATTCGTTTCACAACGATGGACAATGCATCAGTAGACAGTGTGTCGAATAGTGTCGCAATGTTGGTTTCTGCAGGTTCGTCCAGTTGGGCACTTCCAGACTCATTCTGCATCGTGTTCCACAAGACAACCGACCCGAAGATTGGTGCAGGAAGGTCGTCAATGCATTTAACGATGAATCCCCGAAGACGTGCACCAGTCGTACAGTTACATCTCAAAGAACCTCACCAAAATCTTGTGTCTCCAGTGCACCTGCACGTGTCTTCCAAGTTAAGAGTTTCAAATACTATTTCAGATAATGGAATCTTGGATATAGTTACTCAGGTACATTAGTCTTAGACAATTGATTTCTTCCTCAACATATGGATAACTCTTTTAGTGGTGGTCTGTCTCGCGTAGTATTTAGGTGATCGTGCTCGTCGCGGGTTACCAAACTTCCTGAGTGAAAAATTGTCGTCAATGGTAAGCAGATTTCAGAAACGAAAGTATCGGCGTGCTTGTTGCGTCTTTGAAGAGAGATGCCAATATGTTGAGTTTGCGTAGTTTATAGTATTGGGTTATTCGTTCTTGTCATGTCGGTGCGGAAAACGACTCTAATGAGGCCGAGTCTAGAAGTGAGTCTTTTCAACTTGGAGTAACTTTCTTCAGTTGAGGAAATGAACCTTGTCGCAAAGTACCCGATAGACCACTGCAGTCGGTTCCATCATGAAACCGTCGAGGTCGCTTTCCTAGCTTTGACACGCATTGTGTACGCAGGTCACACATAAGCGAAAGTTCATGTTGGGCAAGGCCGTGTTTTACCACCTTGGAACTTCTACAGTTGCTCTAGATACCTAGCGCAAATCACAGCAGTAGACGCGTTCAAGCTTAGACATCTCACACCTTGCTCGATGAATACCAAACGTCCCCAATCATCACAAATACATCCACATCGCGGCAAGGCACAACCTTGCAAATGCGAATGAGATCCTCTTTCTTCACGTTCCTTGAATCTGCGCAGGATATATTCAAGTGCAATTTAGGACACTTGCAAAACATTCGCACTAGCTCACTCAATGATTCCAAAGCAGATTCTCCGCTTGGTTTTGGCCCTCCACTTCCATGGAGGCGCAATACAATGTCTTTCAAGTGCCTGTTCGAATCAGCGATAAGCTGAAACGCACTTACCTCCAAATCAGACCAGGATAGTTCAAAGCGTGCAGACTTCAAATTCGCTGTGCACGAAGCAATTACGCTCAAGTTTCGTCTATTCGCTTTGAAATATGTGACGGTCAAGTCTTCGAGTTTCGGGTAACGTGCCGGAGCAAATACATTCGCAATCATTTCGTCTGTGGTGCAGAAATTGGTAGACGAGCCCAAGCCCAATTTTCGTAGATTCGAGCACTGCTCTAATGCTCTTGGATATTCATCCCCGCGCAATGAACTGACAGTGAGACGGATCTTTGCCAATCGAGGTCCCAAGTCATAAACGTGTTCCCAATCCATAATGCGTTTGCACTCACGGTATAGGTCAACTTCTAAATTCGCACAAGCGTTCACCACCTCAACCAAATGCTCGTGATCTAGTCCTTCCGTATTCGCATTTTTCAACTGCGTCCCTAATGAACGAATCAACGATGAGTAACTTTCTTGCCCAACTATGCCCATGACATTTTTCAAGTTATCTATGCGAAACACTTTCAACTGTTCGCAGTAATTCCGTATAGCTTCTACGATTTCTATGCTGTCTCCAACAGGTTTGATCACAACATCGAGGTGTTCAAGCGTCGACCCACAGGTCTTCAGGAGCGATATTAGTGTTCCAGTGTTCAGATAGCGCGATCTCAGATGTCTTAGATTTATGCATTTCTCCAAATCCGCGAAACCATTCTCATCCTCTTCGCCATTCCAATCGATTTTGCGCAAGTTCTCGGCATACTCGCGGAAAAATGAAGACCCAGTGCCCCATTTCGTCATTGGCGCATGATAATCGCCGACCATGAACTCCTCAACACTTCGACAATACTGGAAGACATACGATGTGAAGTCTTCAACGAATTTGTTCGCCCTTGGCTCTCCATCCGGCAGACCATTCACAAACACGCGGCGCACGAATGGACCGCACGCAGAAAATACAAGTCTCCCCAACCCCACTTCTTTCGCTTCGCCCTCAAACATCTCAGGTCCAATGTAAAGCCTATTTGTGCTTGAATCGATAGACGTACCGGGGGCAGGCCAACGCAGTAGGATGTCCCGAACTAACGTTGCAGCAGCCGCACGGAATGGACTGTTCTCCGAGAACAACAACGCCAAGAAACGAATTCGCTCAAGCGCACGCGCCATGTGAGGTGCCGGCTGTTCATACGGATATGCCGTCGTGTACACTTTCTCTTGTAGCCGACGGTTCATTCGTTTCACGACGATGGACAATGCATCAGTAGACAGTGTGTCGAATAGTGTCGCAACGTTGGTACCTGCAGGTACGTCCAGTTGGGCGCTTCCGGACTCATTCTCCATCGTGTTTCACAAGACAACCGCGCTGAGGATTGGTGCGAGGGCGTCAATGTACTGACGTCAATTAAGGACGAACGCCCAACAACACGCCTACCAGTCGTACAGTTGCCTCTCAAACGCCCTCACCAAAAATTTGTGAAAAACAACAAGTTTATCACAGGGTGCACCTGTACGTGTGTTCCAAGTCGGAGTTTCAAACACTATTTCAGGTGATAGTATCGCGGATAAGTTTCACAGGTATGGAAGGGCTTAGCGCTCGATTTCTTCCTCAACATTTGGGTTGAAGAGGCCTACTTTCTGCAACAAAGGGGTTCTGAGATAGAGGTAGTAGTGGGTAATCTGGAATCTGAATTCCTCACATGCCTGAGGCTGGTATGGATAACTACGTAGTGGTAGTTCGTCTCGCGTAGGAGTGCTCAACATTTAGGTGATGGTGCTCGTGGTGGATAACCAGACTTGTTGACTGAATAATTGTTGTCGATGGTTTGCAGATTTCATAAACGAAAGTTTCGGCGTACTTCTTGAAGAGAAATCACGAGATGTTGAATTCCCGTAGTTCACATTTTGGGTTGGTCATTCATGTCATGACGGTGCCCATATGAGGTCGAGCATAGAAATGAATCTTTTCAACTTGGAGCAACCTAATGTATGTTGAGGAAGTGAAGCTTGTCGCAAAATACCCGAAAGACCACTGCAGTTGGTAACTGCTCAAAAATTGTCGAGGTGCTGTACTGATATCTTGGTAGAAACAAAGACCGAAAAGATTGCGAGAAGGATGAGTCAGCGACAGTACCAAGTGCTCGTCCGAGACTGTTATTGGCGGTCGACACAACGGTCTTTGTCTCCCGGCGTGCCATTCGCATGGCATCACTGAGTGGGTGAAATATACTATAGGCGACGCCTTGAGAGAGACACCATTGATAAGGTTAGCCGGATTTTTCAGTGCACCATCGAGGCACAAGGTCATGACCTGGAACGACACCATGTCAAACTTCCAATAGCGCATTAGAACACAAGTTGTCGCGCGCAAGATCAAGTCGGCAAATAGCAAGACACCACGCGTTTCCAACATTGGCAGGCTTTGTGTGCGCAGGTAGCGCAACGGACCAGCGGACGTGCGCATCCGAGGAGGTCGCGCTGTACCACCTTACGGCTATTGGTGTTGCTCTGTATACCTAGCGTTATCACCGTGGTCGACGTGTTCACGCTTCGACGCCCAACTTCTTGCTCGGTAGATTTGGGTACCGATAGATAACGCGTTCAATCCTCACAAATACAACCACATCGCGACAAGGCAAAACCTTACAAATGCGAATGAGATCCTCTTTCTCCACCTCTTCTTCATTCCAGCATGATGTTTCAAAGCGCAATTTTCGACACTTGTGAAATATTTTCGCGAGCTCGCTTAACGATTCCAATGCACACTTCGCACTTCTTTCCGACCCACCAAAAACATCTATGTCTACGGCGATGTCCTTCAAACGTCTGTTCGAATCAGCGATGAACTTGAAGCCACTTACTTCCAGGTCCGATTCGCACGGCTCGAAGCAGGCAGACTTCAAATTCGTTGTGCACGAGGAAATCATCGCCATGTTCCGCTCACTCGCTCTGAAATTGGTAACGCTCACGTTTTCGAGTTTCGGAAATCGCGACGGTACAAACACATTCGCAATCATCGCGTCGGTGAGTGGCGGTCTTCGATAACCGATACCACTTGACATGTACAACTTCCGTAGATTCGAGCACTGGTCTAATGATCGAGGATATTCGCTTCCATGCAATAGGTCACCATGGAAAGATATGCTCGCCACTCGCGGCCCCAAGTCATAGACGTGCTGCCAATCTACATTCGATTCGAGCATCCAATACACGGTAGCCTCTAGATTCGTACATGCGTGCACGACCTCAACCAAACGTTCGTGACATAGGCCATCTGTTTTCGCGTTTCTTAACTGCGTCCCGTATGAACGAATCAATGCAGAGTAACTTTCCTGTCCAACCACGTCCATGACATCTTCCAAGTTCTCAATGTTAATCACACTCAACTTCTTGCAATACTTGCGAATAGCTTCTACAACTTCTGCACTGTCTCCAGCAGGTGTGATTGCAACATCAAGTTCTTCTAGCGTAAACCTACATGCCTTCAGAAGCGATACCAACGTTGAAGTGGTCAGATTGCGTGCTTTCAGAGATCTCAAATTCACGCATTCGACCAAATCCGGCATTTCTTTCTGATCTTCTTCGCAAGCCCAATGAATCTTGCGCAAGTTTCCTGCATACTTGCGGAAAAATGCGGGTGCAATCCCCCAGTTCATCAATTGCGTGTGATGATTGCAGAACTCGACTTCTTCCACATTTCGGCAACACCGGAAGACATGCGATGTGAATTGTTCCACGGCATCCTTCGCATTTGCCCCGCTCTCAGGAAAATGGCTCACAATTATCTTGCGCACATACGGACCACATGCAGAAAATATGGTTCTCCCCAACTCGATTTCTTCCGCTTCACCGTGAAACATCTCCGGTTCAGTGTTCAACGCGCGCGCGCCTGTATAGAAGCACGTCCTGGGACATGCCCAACGCAATTCGATTTGCGAAACAAACGTTGCAGCAGCAGCACGAAATGGGCTGTTCTCCGCGTACAGCAGCCTGAGGAAACGAACTAGCTCGTGCCTCTTACACATTGGTGCCCTTCGTTCATTGGCGGCTTTCAAGCTCGGTAATCTCCACATGCATTTATTCTCTAACAAAACGATGTTCATTTGTCTCACGATGACAGCCAATGCATCAATAGACAGTGTGTCGAATAGTGTTGCAACGTTGGTTATAGCCGGTACATCCAGGTGGGTGCTTCCGGACTCATTCATCATCGTGTTTCACAATACAACCCTGCTGAGGATTGGTGCGAGGACGTCAATTCACTTATGTCAATTAATAATGACTACCTGACAACATGCCTAGCCAGTCGTACAAGTAGATCTTAGCGACCTTGCCCAAAAATTTGTGAAAAAAAGGTTTATCCCCGGTGCACCTGCATGTGTGTTCCAAGTCGGAGTTTCAAACACTATTTCTGATAATAAGTTGGGAATCTTGAATGGTTTCGTAGGTACTTTAGTCCTAGACAATTGATTTCTTCCTGAACAATGTGAGTAGAGATTCCTTCGATCTACAACAATGTGTAGCCGAGGTAGAAGCAGAGGAGGACCCTCACGAATCTCAATTCCTCTTATGCCTTAGGCTGGTTGCGATACCTTTTTAATGGTGTTTTGTCTCGCGTAGGAGTGATTATTATGTAGGTGATAGTGCTGTTGGTGGCATAGCAGTTTTCCGGACTGAATAATTATCGTCAATGGTAGGCAGATTGCAATAACGAAAGTTTCGGCGTACTTGTTACGTCAATGAAGAGAGATCCCAAGATGATGAGTTTGCGTAGTTCATAGTTTTGCGTTAGTCATTCTTGCCATGTCGGTGCGAAAAACGACGCTAATGAGGTCGAGTCTAGAAATGAATCTGTTCAACTTGGTGCGACCTAATTTAGGTTGAGGAAGCGAACCTTGTCGCAACATATCCGACAGACCGCTGCAATTGGTTACTTCACGAAACCCGTCAAGGCAATTATGGGATTTCGCTTGAAACCTAGACCGAAAAGATTCGGAAGAACAATTCCGTGTCTCGAGCAGCAAGTACACGTCCGAGACAGGTAACGCATAAGCGGACGTTCACATTGAGCAAGGTCACGTTATGCCATCTTGGAACTCTTACTGTTACTCTGGATACCTAGCCCAATCACCGCAGCAGACGCGTTCGCGTTTAGACGCCTCACACCTTGCTCGATGGATGCGGGTACTTAAAACTAACGTTCCCAATCCTCGCACATACACCCACATCACGACAAGGCAAAACCTTACAAACGCGAATCAGATCCTCTTTCTTCACCGTTATTGGATCCGAGCAGGACATTGTCAAGTGCAATTTTCGACACTTGCAGAACATTTGCACGAGCTCACTTAACGATTCTAAAGCAGATTCTGCTGTCGGTTCTGCACCTCCAAGTCCGTAGAGCCATACTGTAATGTCTTTCAAGTGCCTGTTCGAATCAGAGATAAACTTGAACGCACTTACCCCCAAATCCGATTCGAATGGTTGGAAGTGTGCAGACTTCAGATTCGATGTGCATGAAGCAATTAAGGCCATGTTCCTTCTACTCGCACTGAAATTATGCATGCACAAGTCTTCGAGTTTCGGGAAACGTGCCAGCGAAAACACGTTGGCTATCATTTCGTCTGTGGCGCGCTCGTCAGTTGACAGGTCCAATATTCGTAGATTCGTGCACTGCTCTAATGCTCTAGGATATTTATGCCCATGCCATGTTGTCTCGTCAAACTCGAGAGAGACCACTCGCGGGCCCAAGTCATAAGCGTGTTCCCAATCGACACTGTGTTTGCCGCTCCAGTACAGGTCAACTTCTAAATTCGCACACGCGTTCACCACCTCAACCAAATGCTCGTGATCTAGTCCTTCCGTGTTCGCATTTTTCAACTGCGACCCATGCGAACGAATCAACGATGAGTAACTTTCTTGCCCAACTATACCTATGACATCTTCCAAGTTATCTATGCGAAGCACTTTCAACTGTTTGCAGTAATTGCGTATGGCTTCTACGATTTCCGTGCTGTCTCCGATATGTTTGATTACAACATCGAGGTGTTCAAGCGTCGACCCACAGCTCTTCAGGAGCGATATTAGTGTGGTAGTGTTCAAATAGTGCGATTTCAGGTTTCTTAGATTCTTGCATTTCTGCAAATCCGTGAAACCGCACTCATCTTCTTCCCCATTCCAATCGATTTTGCGCAAGTTCTCGGCATACTCGCGGAAAAATGAAGACGCAGTCCCCCATTTCGTCAATGGTGCTTCATAAATCCAGAACTCGAGTTCTTCCACATTTCGACAATACTGGAAGACATGCGATGTGAATAGTTCAAGCAAGTATTTCGCCTTCGCTTCTTCACCAGGGAAACTAACCACCTTTATGCGGCGCACGTACGGACCGCACGCAGAAAATACAATTCTCCCCAACTCCATTTCTTTCTCTCTGCCTTCAAACAGCTCCGCTCCAATGGACAGCTCATTCTCCGTTGAATCGATAGACGTATGAGGATAAAACCAATTCAGTAGGATGTCCGAAAATAAGCTTGCAGCTGCAGCACGAAAAGGACTGTTCATCGAGAACAGCAGCGTGAGGAACCAAATTGGATCGAGTGCATTGCGCCTGTCTGACATCGGTTCATCACCAGCTTCCGAGTTCGATGAGGTCTTTCTGCGCCTATCTTTTTGCCGCTGAATATCCATTTGTCTCACGATGATGGCTAATGCATCAGTAGACAGTGTATCGAACAGTGTTTCAGTGTTAGTCATGAGAGGTATGTCCATTTCGGAGCTTCCGCAGCCATTCTCCATCGTGCTCCGCAAGATATTCGTATTGCGGATCGGGGCGAGAAGGTCGCCAATGCACTTGCTGATACCGTCGATTACTCAGCGAAGAATGCCCGAGATTTCTACCCCGTCTTAGGGTGTCTGTATCTCTAAGCTAACTTTCGAAGCGTTGCTGAGAGATATGTAAAACAATTGCTAAGTTACCATTTTACATAGGTAATGGTATCGCTTTGGATCATTGAGTTATCATCCTCTTACTAATAGGAAATTAGTCATTTGCTAAATTTAGAGTTTCTTTAATCTGCTATTTTTCGAACCTATTAATAAACTATAATTTCGATGAATTTGAGTATCGAATGGTGTAATTAGAGCCTGGCTGAACCGAATTAAGCATGAAATAAATACAAATGTAAATTATGAACGGCTGCTTTCTTCTTGACAATTGGAGTAGAGATTTCACTCATCTGCTACAAATAATGTTCAAGGCGGAATTAGGGCTCGGACTACCGCAGGTTTGTGAAGCAAAAGGGAACCAAGCCTAAATTAAATAAGGTGGTTGAAATGAAGAAAATTGCATAAATTCCAAAGAGTAAATAAACTGTTCATCAAAAACCATGTTCGTTTCCGAAGAGATGATTAAGAACCAAACAATTTCGCCTTCAAAAGGAGGGAATTCGAAATGCCTAGGCAGTCCCGAAATCATTCCGAACGGAGTAATGAGAGTTTGTACAAAGTTGAAACTAGATACAACTCGATACTATTCTATACTCACAGAAACTTCTTTGATTTGTGTTTCGCAAACTTATTGGAATAATTTTCCGGTGTTGTAGAAAATCTGTAGCATTAAGTAATTCTGGAAATTTCTAATTCTGACTGAATTTGATCTTTCTTACATAATTTCACCCGATTGAGGTAATGGATCTGGAAGAAAAAATGAAGATCATACATTTTTTGATTGTGCAAATCGACACGTTATTGACAATATTTTCAGATGATAATCTTAAAATTGCAGATTCAAAGTTTAGAAAATCAAAATATGGATCAAAACAAGGACTTGAGTACTGCTTAATCAAAACATTGAGTAGATTGCTGATCCCTTGTTTCAACGGTAAATCCACTTAATTTAATGATTGGGCAGAGTCACTTTGTTGATATATCATGTATCATGCTATGGGAATTCGGGGAGAATCCTATAGCTGCTTGTCTCTCGATTAATTTTACAATCTCTACTTCAACTTCTGGTCACAGGTGCTATCGATGTCTTGAAACTAAGTTTAGAAAACTTCAAGTTTTGGAAATCCTATGTTACTTCAAATGGACTGACAATTCTGTTTCCAATGTCGATAAACTACAAACTATGACTCGGGTTAAGAATATTACATTGAATAGGATTATACAGATATCTACAGTTGTTGGATGAGAAATGTCTTGATGTGTAACACCTTAGGCTAAATATAAAATAGAAATTCTATTTGAAGAGAAGGACAACAGATCGACTAGGACAAGTGTTGAATTTACTGGCAATAAGCTCGATTAAAATTTGGTTGTTCCGAAAAAAGTGGCGTCATTTGCCTGTTGGCATAGTTTAGTGCAACCCGCGAGAGGAAAGACAAAATACACACTAAACCCAGAAGGGCGGTCACCCACGAGGGTAAGGATAACCCAAGAGGGAAGCGTGGGACTGTAAACCACACCCCAACCAACGCGACCACCGGGAACGGGTTCCTCCCTTAGTTTTTTCCCGAGAAAGAGACGGAGCGCTCCCTCTGGGTCGGGATACTGTCCACCGAAGGAACTGCCCTCGAGAATGGGTTTTCGATTCCCCCGGTGGAGCTCTTGACCCCGTCGGTGAGGTATCCCTTGAGGGTGAGATAGACCTCCCACGACCCTCAGGACTTCTGAACGGCTGTCAAGCGTTCGAAGTTCAAGATGAACCATTCACCCCGTTGAGGGAGGTCCGTGGTGCACGCGTTAGTGAAGTGCTCGCCTTTCGCGTTGCACCGCCAGCACACAAACTCCTGTCCCCGCGGGGATGTCGGTGCGCGCGGCCTGCATCTTTGCAGGATGGTGCGTGGCTTCGCCTCTACCCATCCGGGATTCTTGTACGGATACGTGCCCAGTGAGACGGGTGGCACCACGTTGGCACGGGGTTGATTTCGGCGGTTATACATGGCCAGCAACTCCCGGTTCTGGGTCTCGTTTCCCTCAACGGGTGGTAGCTCCCCGCAGGAGTCCTACTCCGTGTCATCGCTGTCCCACTCCTTTATGAGTTCGACCATGTTCACTTGGCTGCGGCTCCCTTGCCTGGGCAAAAAGCGCGCGGGGTAATCAGCGCCACTGCTGCTGGTGCGAGTGCTCTGCCCAAAAGCTGCACGGATTGTCTCCCTCTCGACTTTTGAACGCCGGAAGGCGGCCAACATCCTCACGAGCGGGTTATCGTCGCGGTACGCGCGCATGCGGGGGCGGAGGCGGGGGTCCAGCGCTTCAATGTACGCCGTAACTAGGGCCCTCTCCTCCATGAAGAAACCCGCTCGGGCGTATGCTGCAACAAAGCGAGTATGGAACGCTTGTTCATCCTCCCTGGGGCGCTGCTAGACATCCCGAAAACTGGAGACAGCTTCGTGGATGGCGTCGTTTGTGGCGTAGGATTCCAACAGGCACTGGACAGCCGTAGGCCAATTGTGCACTCCGCCAGAGGAAGAAGAGCCAATGCATTGGCATGACAGGAAGTGCTCGCGAGCCACCACTTCGAGGAAGTTAGGAAGCGTGGCATAGGCCTCCATCTAGCTCATCAGTAGGTTGTGGAATTGTTCGACTATCGTTTCCAGAAACTTCAACACCGTAATGGGATCCTCAACAGTGAAGTTGAACTTCATGTGGTACCTCAGGTAGGCCATGTTCAACCTGATGGTAGCCATCTTTTCTTTGACGTCCGGGACTTCCCGATGTCGGAGACGATAGTAGCGGTAGTTGAGGAGCGTTTCGAATCGACGACTCGTCGGCTGCAACTCAATTAAGCCGCGTGACCTGGGTCCCTTCAAGCGCGAATGCTCCCCCACGGGTTCGCTGCACCGACTGCTCAGAGTCGTCGACTCAGTACCTGTGGAGGAGTCACTGTCGTCGTCCGACGAGGTGTCATATTTACCTCATTGGTGTCTACGATGCCCCTTGCGGGTTCTACCCTGACGTGGCGACCTGCGCCGAGGCGGGAGGGGCACGTCCGTGCGCTCATTGTGGAGTGTTGTGGTGGGCTGGAGATTTTCGCAGTGTGCACCCGCTTGGGGAGGAGTCGGCACGACCTCCGCTGCGGGATACTGTTGTTCCAGCTTCACGGCATTCCCAATTAAGTTCGACATCTCCCCTTTGTGGGTTTTACGCAACTGCAATGCCTCCATGCTGGTCTGCAGTTGTGCCATCGTTTCGGTCAACTTACAAATGGCAGCCTGCTGCTCTCCGTGAAGACGGGCGTAAGTGGCTTGATAAATGGCTGCGATATCTTCCGCCGGGGTTGACCGTACTTTCTCCCCACCAGGTGTTGCGCGCTGCGTGCCGGGGTTCGCCGGGGCATGCGTACGGGGAGAGCGGCTCTGCCCCTGACGTTTGTCTCGGGCGATGTCCCCATTGCGAGTTTTCTGTTTCTGACCAGGCACCATATTGGCGGAGATGCCGCTCTGGCCACTTCTCGACCCAGGAAAGGAGGCATCCTTGGTGGCGGAGGCTGAGGCTTCAACGCCTTGTTTCTGGGCATGGCTTATCACATCGGCCAGTTGCTCCGACTCAGTCCGGCCGGCATTCCCAACGGGGATTGAACGTTGGGAGCGCATCGCGAGAGCGGGTGGGCCGTCCTGGCTGGTTGCGAGTAGCGCCATTGCTTGATGGATGTTGTCGATATTGTCACCCATTCTGGTAGGTACTTCACGTCCACGGATCTGTGTGACGTGTTGGCTAGACGGATCGCCAATCGGATTAGCTATTTGGTATCCCGATTGGGAGTGCGATGTCGTGCTCGAATTAGGAGTTCTCCTCTTGAGAACCAATGAATTCCTACCCCACCGAGATTTCGGATTTTGATAAAGGTGGCTCACCTGAGCTCTTGGGCTTTATCCCCACTGGGAAAATTGTAAAGGTAGT
>JAAUYH010228523.1_pt1 | contig 29454 bp, 19 predicted proteins | sample 7278061 | NCBI WGS metagenome assembly JAAUYH01 (sample SAMN14350203, study PRJNA611818) | marine sediment metagenome | isolation source: surface marine sediment (0.6m) | place: French Polynesia: Moorea | collected 2018-08
ACGGACAAAATATTCCCCTGGTTGAATATTGGTAATGTCGAAAACGAGAGTATCCGTTCGATTATTGGGCGTTTCCGACAAAGATTGCAGCCGAGGTGATAACTCGCGATCGCCAATTAAGAGAAAAACTGTCTGTCCTCGCAACAATCTTTCATTTTCAACCCAAAGCAATACCGAAGGATTACACCGAATCCTCAGCAATCTTATATTTCTTATATTATTAACCATATCTATTCCCACTATATCTAGAGATGGAGCGAAGAAAAAAGAAAGAGCATTAGTAGTTTGTTGCTGGTTATTTCGTCTGATTCGCAGAGTAACAGTATAAATTCCCGCTAACCAATCGGGTATAGTCTCCTCCAGCTTGACTTGTAATTGAGTATCAGTCCCTCCCAGTTCGGGAGAAATTTCGAGCGGATTTGTTAATCTGGGATGGTCGAAAATAACGATCGTCTCATTGCCACTTAAGTTATATCCTCCTATGGTTAAGGTTTCCCCCAAACGAATGCTTGTTTGTTCATTTGGTAGTTCGATCGCATCAAGAGTGGGAACAGAGGGTCGAGGCAGAGTTAAGTCTGGTTGGACGGGGGAGGTTTTTACAGTTAAAACGGGTAAAGGTGTTTTAGTCGGGCGGGGGCCTTCAATCAAGACTACTGAGGCTTCATAGGCCACAGAAATGCGATATTCAGTCTGACAAGTACTCCAGATTCGCGACATATCCTCTAGAGATATATCGATTTGAGAAAATCGCACCTTTTCGATTTGGTTTTGGAGATCGCTTTCGGGGAAAGCTTCTTCAATTTCGTTGCTACCGAGAACGGGATAGTCGTTTAAAGTTTGCATGATCGCACCTAACAACCGATGTTCTGAGAATAAATTGCTATCGGAACTATAAGGTGTGACTAGATAATAAAGGTTTAATGCTAATGGCTGAGGGCCCGTTTCTCCTGGTTTGGCGCGACTAGGTAGATTGCGGTTACTCCAGGCTGCATTAGATAAGGCTTGATAGAGGTATATATTAATTTGGTTGCGATCTTGTCCGTTTTCGCGGACTTTATCGAGAGGTTTGGTTGTTACTAATCCTCCATTTAATTCCTCTCTTGCTACTTTTAGTAAGCGATTGCGTAATGTGGCAGTAACAGCAGCGATCGCCAACGCATTGCTCATGTTCTTCCTCCTCTATCTTCTGTACGACGTTGCTTTAAATAATCCCTCAGAGAAAGAGCTGGTTTTTTCTGCTTAGATCGGCGGGGGCTAGATTTGGGCGGTGTAGGTGGTTGCTCGGCGGCGCGGACGATAATGCGACCGATATTAATTTCAATTTTTTTAGGTGGCACTTCTGTTGAGTCTAGGTTAGTAGAAGATTGAGAATGCTGGGTATTTGCTCGATCGATTAATGGTTTTACTTGTGCTGTTTTTGTTGAGCCAGAAGCAGAAGATGATTGCTGCTGGGGATAAATATGAGACTTCTTGACATTATCCGAAATAGGGAACGGGGAACGGGGAACAGTTTCTTGTATATTTTGTTGGGTGTAGCCTATTGCCTTTTGCCTACCTGGTGTTTGGGGAGAAGTGGTTGAGGAATTTTTAATTGGTTCTTTTGAAGGTTGCGATCGCGAATTGTTTAGTTTGGAGCTAAACTGATTCGAGCGGTAAACTTCCTGTATTGGTTGGGTTGAAACTTTATAGGGTTTTTGTCCCAAAGACGATCGCTCTGAGTTGTTTAGTGGTGGTATCGATTGCGATAAGGAGCGATCTTCAGAAGATTGGCTTTTAACTTGAGGTTGCGGCTTTTGGGGAAAAATGGTTTGTTTTAAATTATTTGGCTGCTTCGATGGATAATTATCAGCTTGAGAGGATAATTCCGATAATTCATACCGATTGGCATTGATAGAGGTAATTTTCTCTTCTCCTGGACTTTTGTGTATCTCCGTGTCTGTGCCTTCAGATAACACTTCTGAAGGCAACTTGATATCAGTGGAAGGGTAAACAGCTGGTGCTGGTTGTTGTGAAGTAGGAGATAAATTTTCTGTGACAGGCGATCGAGTTGAGTGATTTTCTGGTGCTAAAGAAGCTGAAAAAGAGGTCTTCTCAACTTGAGACATTAGTTGTGGCGGGGGAATGCTCGCACCTCGATTTACTTGCTGCTTTGATGGAGAACGATCGCCTTGAGAGGGTAATTCAGTTTCAGGGGAATGTGTTGCTGCTGGTTGTTGTGAAGTAGGAGGTAAATTTTCCGTGACAGGCGATCGAGTTGAGTAATTTTCTGAGGCATCCGAAGCTGAAACATAGCTGTTTGGCACTTGTGGCATTAGCTGTGACGGGGAAATGCTCGCACCTCGATCTACTTGCTGCTTCGATAGGGAGCGATCGCCTTGAGAGAGTAATTCAGTTTCAGGGGAATGCGTTGCTGCTGGTTGTTGTGAAGTAGGAGGTAAGTTTTCAGTGACAGGCGATCGAGTCGAGCGATCTTCTGGCACGTTGTCAGCTGAAAAAGAGGTGTTTGACCCTTGAGGCATTAGCTGCGGTGGAGGAACTTGCTGCTTCGATGGAGAGCGATCGCCTTGAGAGGGTAATTCAGTTTCAGGGGAATGTGTTGCTGCTGGTTGTGAACTAGGAGGTAAATTTTCTGTTAGAGGCGATCGAGTCGAGCGATCTTCTGGCACGTTGTCAGCTGAAAAAGAGGTGTTTGACCCTTGAGGCATTAGCTGCGGTGGAGGAACTTGCTGCTTCGATGGGGGACGATCTCTTTGAGAGGGTAATTGAGTTTTAGGGGAAACAGCTGGTTGTTGTGAAGTAGGAGGTAAATTTTCCGTGACAGGCGATCGAGTCGAGCGCTCTTCTGGCGCTAAGGAAGCTAGAAAAGAGGTGTTTTCTACTAATTCCCTTCTGCCCTCTGCCTCCTGCCTCCTGCCTTCTTCTACAGCTTGATCGGGTAATTCAGTTTCAGGGGAATGTGTTGCTGCTGGTTGTTGTGAAGTAGAAGGTAAATTTTCCGTGAGAGGCGATCGATTGATCTGACTTTCTGGTGCCTCCGAAGCTGAAATAGAGGTTTCCTCTACTAATTCCCTTCTGCCTTCTTTAAAATCATTAAATTCAAAGGGTTCAAAAGGTTCTAGAGTTTGGATTTGATGCAATCGCGACCTATTTGCCGACCAATGTCCTGGAGGTAAAGAGGGCATCAGTTCAACAATATCTGGCGTAACAGTTGACTCGTTTTCTGAGGATAAGGTATCTGGTTTTCTATCTAAATCAATTTTTGTTTTTTGTCCCATAGAGGAAGGCTCAAAAGTTGAAAACTCCAAGAAATCGCCAGCAATTGCCATGCTTGGAGCAAATCGCGGCACAATCAGAGGTTGTGCTACGGGGATTGCTCCTTGGGCGCGTTGTACTAATTGAGTAAAAAAGTTAGCCATCATTCTGCCAAATCTAGGTAATATTGCCGTCGAACTGTGCTCATGCCCAAAATTTCCGCCTCTTGCCAGCCATAGACTTTTGCCAAAGCGTGAACTTCTTGCAGCAACCGTTTTGCTTGATTACTAAGTTCTCTCCAGAAAAAATCAACAATATCGAAAAGTACCTGCCAAAGGCGATCGCAAGCAGGACAAGTAAGATCTAGCAGGATCTCTGCTTGGGAGTCAGCTTCGGTCAATTGTTTGTCCAGATCAGCGATCGCGGTTGCTGGTAATTGTTCGTAACTAACTGCTTTACCATCTAAATTAGCTTGTAGTAAGCAGTGTTTTGCTAATTGTAAGCTAGCACTTGTCTCGTCTTCTGCTGTCATCGCCGCAGCCAGATCTAAGCTGTTAGGCAAGCGAAATTGCAGTTCTAGGCTTTCGGTGCTGAATTGATAACAATCCTTAGCGATCATTCTATCGGGGTCGATGATGCGAATATCCTTAGTATTAAGGGAAAATTCGAGATTTTCTTGGCATTGAGGGCAAGTAGCAAAGCTGTTTAACTTACCACCAAAAGTAAGCTCTCGCAAAGTCAACAAATAAGCATCTCGCCGACCGATACTCCAGGATGCTAACTCTGTTAGATTTTTTTCTGGGAAAGCAAATGCTAGTAAAAGCAGAGCGCGATCGAGAGGGTGTCGATCTTGCCCCAACTCCCAGATGCGAACGATATCAGAAGCAGATAGACAACGCATAGATTCTTAAGCTGGCTCGACAAAACTAGGTTCTGTAGGTTCTGTAACGTCGTAATCCCGTTCCCAACCTTCATTCTGAAGTTGGATGCTCTGAATAGCTACAGCATTAGCATTGGCATCTAGCTCAGGCATAGAAGTAAATTCAGAAACCCAGCAGCGATAAACTTTATAAGCGATCGCTACTTGTCCTGCTTCGTTGAGCAGCTCGATAATAATATCTTTGCGGAAGTCCTGGAGGGACACTTCAGCACCCAAACCAGAACCCCAGTTCCACACCTTGTTTGCCCACTGTTCAAAGTCCTGATCGTGGCTTACTCCCCGCTCTAGCATAATCGGCTCGTATTTACTGGTTCCTGGAGAATGACGTGGAGTGCTAGGGTCGCCTCCTATTCGGTGAGAGACCACCTCTGTAGTCCGCTTGAGTCCGCCTACTTTACATACACCAGCCACATATCGACCGTCCCATTTAACGCGGAACTTGAAGTTTTTATAAGGGTCAAATCTTTGAGCGTTAACGCTAAATTGAGGCATTGTTTTACTCCTTATGTTATAAATCGATTGAGAATTGGTTCAAACTTAATGCTTTTCTCTTTAGGTAGTAATATCACCTGCTATTTGTTGGAATTTAATAATGACAAATTCTGCTGGTTTGAGGGGAGCAAAGCCAACAATAATGTTGACAATTCCGCGATCTATGTCGTTTTGAGGATTAGTTTCTTTGTCACACTTAACAAAATAAGCCTTGCTAGGGGTATCACCTTGGAACGCACCTTGGCGGAAGAGATTATTCATGAACGCACCAATATTTAACCTGATCTGTGCCCATAAAGGTTCGTCATTGGGTTCAAATACAACCCATTGGGTTCCTCGGTAAAGGCTTTCTTCCAAGAATAAGGTTAATCGACGAATTGGAACATATTTCCATTCTGATGCCAGGCGATCGGCTCCATCCAAGGTTCGCGAACCCCAGACAACGTTACCGTATACGGGAAAGTTCCGCAGACAGTTTACACCTAGAGGATTGAGCTGGCCATTTTCGCCATCTGTTAATTTAACAGTCAGTTCCCTTACTCCTGTTAATGTTGCTTCTATCCCAGCAGGTGCTTTCCACACTCCACGATTAGCATCCGTGCGGGCAAAAATTCCGGCAACTGCAGCCGAAGGAACAAAAACCTCTAGTCGATTCTCTTTAAGCGAATTTTGTAGTTTTACCCTCGGAAAGAAAATAGCTGCGTTTTTCTTCTCGCTCCAGCCGGCAAGAAACTCATCTAATTTGCTGGTGACTTCATCTTTACTATTCCAACTTCCAGGTGGATCGACAATTAGCATAGCGCGCCGCTCTTCACAGTAAGTTAGTGCTGCGATCCAGATGGCTGAATCAATATCGATGTCGGGACTAACTGGCGGAATACATAGTAAGTTAAATAAATCTGCTTTTTCTAGAGCATAAATTCCAGTTTTTCCGCTTTCACTACCTTGATAGATTGCGGTGCTATCTGCAGCAGTAACGGGATCGCCGTCAGAGCCATTAGTTGCAGCAACGGCTGAAGTCCCAGTTTCATTGGGTCGCTCGGTTCCACCAGATTGAAAACGAACCAGAGATGATTGAGTCTCAAGAATTTCCTGAATATAGCGGATGGAAGTGCTATCCATAGAGAGATTACGAATAGTCTCTCTGGTTATTTCCTCAGTGCCTTGTTTGAGGACTACCGTCAAATTAAAAGTTGTATTTGGTTCGGCAGTAACATAATCGACACTAACTTCAAGTCCGTCACCCCAAGTACCTGGGCTAGAAGCTTTCAATACTACTACTGTTCCTGAAGTTGGTAGAGAGATCTCAGCCGCTTGTGCGTTTGGTTGTTCCAGTCGAACGATAATAGCATCAGTTCCGCCGTTAAGAAAATATTGTTGTACGGCAAAGCTCATGGTGCTTGTCAAAGATAAACCGCCAAACAGGCGTTCAAAGTCGCCAAAGTTCTGAATTCTTACCGGGTCATTAGTCGGGCCTCTGAGAGCAAAACCAATAAATGCTGTGATAGAGGTAGCAACGCCAGTGATGGTGCGAACGCCACTGGGAATTTCTTCGATGTAAACGCCGGGATAAGTAGGAGTAACAGGCATAGTCAATTTTTCTCCTTGATTAATGCAAAAAAGTCAATGATTAATAGTTGCAATCAATACTACAACTAGAGTTTTTCTGAGACAATAACTGGTCACTTAACTTTAATAACTAAGATCGCATCTTTATTACCGATCGCATCAGATGATGCCGCATTAGGGGGTGGTTTCTGGAGTAGCATCGCGTCCGACTAAAATTTCGAGCGCAGCAGTTTTGGGATCGGTGACGGGGTCAAGGCTTTCAAGTTTGTTGGAAAAAGTGATTTTTTTAACTGGACCTAATAATGAGGAAATTGCTCCCAATCCTAGATAAATCTGAGGTCGATCTAAATTGATAGCAGACTTACCTTCGGGAGTATAGGTTAATTGTTTATCTTGTGCTGCTTCTGGTGGAGTATACTCACTAGATTTAATCAACAAGAAACTAACTCCTTGATCGCCTGGTTGAATCTCAACCACTTTATCCCCCTCACCAGACGTTACCCCAACCTCAATTTTGTCATAAGCTTCGACCTCAATTTCTACCGGAGGAACAGAAGCAGCTGGTCCTCCTACTACTTGTACATTTAAACCAACTCTGATAATTGCCATGGGCATTTTCCTCTCTAATTTGAATATTGAAAATGGAAAATCTTAACTGTGAGTCATTGTGTCTATTTCATGGATTTATTCACTGAGTCCAGTTTTTTCTCTAATTCTTCTAGTTTTTTCGTTAACCCAGAAATTAAATTTTGCTGTATTTTTACGACATTGACTAACTTATTCGTTACTTTTTGCTGATCTTTGACAGCTTTAGTAAGAACTGCAACCATATCAAAAACTTTGATTTCTTGTTTGTCAGAAGAGGTCAATAAATCTGGCGTATCTTCTGCGATAAAGCCAGCATGAGGAATCTGGGCTTCATCTTCTTTGTAGATAAATTTAACCGGATTGAGGGCTTTGAGAATTTCCGTTACTTCCTGACTATGCAAGTCAGTAATCTCTTCTTTTAATGCATTTGAAGAAATCTGGGTAAAGTTAGTCCCCCTGAAATTTCTCGCATTAATGTTTTTGGCAAATATTCTACCTTCCCGAATTTCTCCACCTACCTCTTCCCCATCTACGCAAAGATCGCCCTTCAGATATAGCTTTGCATTCTTCACCTCTTCCGGTTGTTCCGGTGCTTGGCTACCGATCCAGACATTGCCTTCGACCAATAAACCATCCGTGGGTGCTGCTTGACTGCCAGCATATTGCTCCCCGATCGCTACTGCTCCAGCCACATCGAGTTTATTTTGATTATTTTCCGTGCCAACGCTAATATTACCATCCACTAGCAAGCCATTTTCCGGTGCTGCTTGACTGCCAGCATATTGCTCCCCGATCGCTACTGCTCCGGCGACATCGAGTTTATTTTGATTATTTTCCGTCCCAACGCTAATATTACCATCCACTAGCAAGCCATTTTCCGGTGCTGCTTGACTGCCAGCATATTGCTCCCCGATCGCTACTGCTCCGGCTACATCGAGTTGGTTTAATAGAGTATCAGTACCAAGCGCTACTGCCCCAGCTACTTTGAGGTTAGCTTTATGGCCGTTTTCGGCAAAACTGCCAACGAGAGCCTCTCCTTGTTTGGTAGCTACAGAAGTAGCTTGTTCTATAGTTGCTTCTCCGACTACTAATAATGAGGCGTTTTTATCGCTAGTCCCGATGTTGACATCACCTTTTATAGTTCCTCCGGTTTCCTTATCGAAACTATTTTGCAGAGAAGGAAAAATAGTGCGTCGATCTAAGAGTTCTTGTTTATTTTGTTGATTATCTTGTTCGTTTTGCTGTTGTTCTTCCTGGTCAAATCCCTCAAATTTATCTTGGTTGTTGATTTTCACCAATGCTAGGAGAGAGTAATCGTGCTTAATTCCGCGAGGAGGCTGAGGTATCGGTTTAGCAGGTTCGCCTCCATCGTCGGGCCATTCGATGTCATTGATGGCAGTTCTTGCCGGAATTACCCAATAGTCCCCGGTTTCATAGTATAAATCGGAAGAGAACTTGACCTTAATTCCTCCTTCTAGCTCGATCCATTCCTTAGATTTGATCTCTATAGCAGCAACTTCCCAACGCCGTACCTTGGTTGGATTCTCTGGAAGGTTAGTTGTGGGACTACCAAACTCAATTTTTGTATCTGAAATTATTCTAGTTAAGCGAGCTAGTACTCCTGGCTTGCCTTTCGACTCTCTTTCTTCATTAGTAATTTCAATCCACTGTTGTCCGGGCTGAGAGGAACTCCAGGCATCCTGACTAGACTTGGGAATAGTGATTGTATTACCTTCAATTCTTATAATGGAGCTAACAATGCTACCGTTTTCCCGAGACCATTTAAATGTTGCTAATGGTTCTGTTGCTAATTTTGCTGTCCCTATTCGACCGCGATCATGAATTTCTACTCTATATAATTGATTTTCTAGACGTTGATAACCAGTCGTGCTAGATGCAGAAGCACCTATGTTAGTGCATAGTCGAGCACAGGCATTCATTGTTGCCTCAGTAAAACCTGTTTGATTACTATTAACAAAATTTCCCCATACTTTGTCACTCTGAGAAATAACTTCATCGTCGATTTTGTTGTGTCGAGTCAATAATTCTTTAAAGTTTTTCTGCTGTTCATCAATATCAGTTAGCTGATTAAAACGCGTTTTGAAATTTTTTACATCTGAGTCTGGTATCTTTTGCTGCTGCTTGATAATTTTATTTAAATCATCAATAAGTGTCTTTTTCTCCTCTTGTTTCCCTTCAGGTACTTCTATCGCATTAACAAAATCTAGCAACTGCTTTTCAGCTTCTTCTCTTATTTCTTCTTCTTCTTTTATTTTGCGAAGCTTTAATTGCCAAACTGTTTTGCTGCGGGTTGTCGTATCGGGAATGTTGAGGGCGATTTCGCGGATGGAGGAATCTTCAATGGTGGTAATGTGGCGTTCCCAGACATCGATATAGGCGAAATAGATTCCTGATGTTAGATTTTGTTCCGGATTGGGATAATCGGTCTGAGTGTTGTAAGTTAACAGGCGACGCAGATTTATAGTTTTTTGTTGGTCTGGTTGTGTGTCTGTTGAACTTTCTGGAAAAGCTTTTAAAGTCAGCAGCCGTTTTTCTATGTCAACATTTTCAATTTGGTAAATTGTTGGTTGTGTTGGTGGATTTTGAGTTTGTGATTCTGGTACGACTTCCTCTATCCACTGATTTTGTTCAAACTTTCGTCCATCAACCACAAGACTAGATACTTCAACTTGGGAATTTCCACCTTCGCTTCCTTTTATATTTGCTGTGAAAGGTGTTCCCAATTCTAGTTCGCAAAGGGTACCCCTAATATAAAGGTGACCAGGGTTGATTTGTAAATCCTCGCCATCAGCAATAATTTTTAACTTAAAGCTATCGGTGCTAGGTTCCCCAGTTTCTGGATTGTAACTGGGAACGCCACTATCAGAACCGATCGAGGCTAATATTTGAGCGCGGCGCAGATAATTTTGAATGTCAACTTGCTCGTTCCAATCAGAATCGAGTTGCAAGCGTCCTTGTTGCATGCGGACGCTGCTGTAATGTTTTTTGGAGTCAAAAGTTAATCGAGTAATGTCGCCTTTCATCTACTTATATCCTCAAGTGATATAGAAAGTTCCAACTTGTAAGCCAAAGCGCAAATATTCTTTGAGGTTGGCCTGCAAATTGTCTTGTCTTTGGGGTTGTTTGAGGGAGTTAAAAACGCCCATTTCTGAACCATCTTCGGCTCCAGTTCGGATTTCGATCGCGCAGTTTTGGCTCAGTTGAGCGTAACCCGGATCGCCATAAAATGCGGAAGTAAAACTAGGTTGTAAACTTGCCATTATCAAAAGTTTTTGAGCTACATTAGTTAGTCCCCGATCGATTGAGAGCCAGTTGTTACCTCCATTTTGAGAGCTCATTATATTCCCTGCAGCTGTACCCAGGAATAAATCGCCATTAGTTTTATCTACTTCTAAAACTGCGATTGCGGTACCTTTGAGATCCAGACTTAGTTTTTGCCAATTGCTTCCGCGATCAAGGTAGCGAAACAATTTACCATCATCGGTTCCAGCAAATAGTAGATCGTAATTATACTCTCGATCTTTTATATCTTTTTTCACAGCCTGTTTAAGGATAAGTTTTGTGTCAGATTCGACTTTGGCAATCGTACCCAGATCGAGAAACCGATCTCCTGGTTCGAGACCTTGTTGTTTAAAGAATGTTTTATCTCCAATAACAGTATTCTCTTGGCTGGAAATAGTTCCTGTAACTCTGCAGGCAACAAGATCGGTAATATTTAAACTTGTCAGATTTTGATTTATTTCTACCCACCTATTGCTGTTATTAGAGTAATAAAAAACTCCTCCATTCTTTGTGCCAGCAAAAAGTTGACCGTTAAAAAGTTGACCTTCCACATCGGTTAGCAAAACTGTGATGTCGAAATTGGTTAAGCCAGCATTAAACGCTGTCCAACGTTGAAAGGTTTCCCCATTTTGGGAGGTTTCCGTAGTATAGACAAAAACGCCGTTGCCTGCAGTTCCAGCAAATAGCTGACTCTTGGAATTGATTGTTAGGGTAGTAACATTTAAGTTAGTCAGTCCTTCGTTAATTTGCTGCCAATTTTCTCCACGATCTTTAGTTTCCCATACGCCGTTACCGGAAGTAGCAGCCCATAATTTTTCTTCACGTTTTTGATCGTTTAAGAGAGCAGAAATTGCTGTATTATTTTCCCTCAAAATAGTTTGCGTCCAATCTATGTTTTTTTTATTTTGAGAGCGATATACTTTACCGTCTATGGCACCTGCGAATATGTTTGTATTGTCTACTAATATTGCACTTACATAAAGATTAGATATATTTTCACTAACATTTGTCCAACGATCGCCATTGTTAAAAGAACGGAAAACTCCATTACCTAAAGTTCCGGCTAACAGAACAGGTATTTTAAAAGCAGTTCCCGATGATAAGATAGGATTAAAAGCTTTATCCACTATTAAACGAGTCTCAGCTTGTATTTCAGTGACGGTTCTAATTTGTATATTTTCTGCTTCATCCTCAATGGCAATAATTACGCTGTCTTTTTCTAATTCTTCATAAAAGTTTATATTATTGTCGCCAATTACTTTTTTGGCATCTCCAGGAGCGTTGGATATCTTACCTGAACCTGGTTTTGTACCGATCGCTAAAGAAGTAATCGCTTGTGGTAGAGTATCTAATTGTTGACTCAAAGCTAGATCGGGTTGGCATCTATAGCGGCGGGGAGTTTGAGATGTTGCGCTTACGTAAGAGAAGCGAATACAACCAATCTGTCTTCTGAAAACGGTTACTTTTTCTGTGAAGATGCTATTGCTAGCTTCTATGGTTTTAACTACGGTCGTTCCTAAAACCGTGCTAGTCTGAATATCGGCATCGGCACCGTTAGCGAAAATCGCGACTCCACTGGTTTCGGGCTGTTGCTTGTCTCTGTACTTTTTGTTGTCGATAATGCTATCTTCAATTTTTAGTTTGGGTACTGTATCTGCTAGCAAGATAGAACCGCAAATGCTGCGATCGAGGATGACTTCTAAGCGGGAATTATCTTCTCCGGTAGGGGTGGGAACTTCAGGACAAAAACCCGACTCAATACCATTTTTTCCCTCTGTTGATCGATTCAAACCCCAAATATTTTTTTCCATGAAAGCAACTATCGACTTTAGCTGTTGGGAGTACAGTTGAGAAAATTGAGTCAGATTGTATCGATCTGAAGAGTTCTCCCAGCCTAAATCGCGGCGAATCCACTGCCAAACCAGATTAAGACAATATATTACCAAGCCGATTAGATCGATGGGTTCTAGTTGTGTTACTTCTGGATCTTCAAATAATTGCTGGCTCGATTGCACCTTCAGTCGGCTTTTTTCGGGTACTAGAGTACAGTGACTAATCTGCAAGCGTTGTAAATTACCAGATCGCACGATTAAATTACCTTCAATTAACAGACCATTGAAAACTAACTCCCCTGGTTGAGTATCTCGATCATCTGCAGTTCCTCGAACGTAAATATTGCCTTGTAAGTGGGGACGATGTTCGTTGACCGCAATAATTTTGAGTTGTTTTTTTGGCGGTATTATGATGTCGAGATCGCCTTGATAGGTGCGACTATCTTTAATGAGGATAATTTCTGTGTTGGCGAGGTTGTTTTGGGTTTCTTGGGGTACTATGCCTAAATTTTGCCATTCTGCCCCTACTGGTTCGACTGGCTGTAAGGGCAATCCCTGTCTGATTTGAGAAGAGATAAACAGAGTTAGGGTTTGACCGTGGTAGGTGCTTAAGTCCAATTGGTAACTTTGTTCTAGTTTAATTTTTGTTCCTGAAGAGTTAGTTGCTGTTCCTGGAGAGATTTCGACTATAGCCCGATCGGAATTAACTGGGTTAACATCTAAGCCTGTGATGGTAACGACATTTTGCTGAGATTGCCTAATCTCTTCTGTGTCGATTTGCTTCCCATCGATCTGGAGTGGCGGAATATTGTTGAAAGTGGCTAATTTAATATAATCGAGCTCGGCTTCAATTTCTGCTGAGTTAACTAACTCGAGCTGCCATCTGGTGGTCAACAATCTTCTGGTTGTGAATAAGATCAGCGACTGATTGGTATTGGTGCCCAGGTAAGGATTTAAATCTACTGCAATATTGTTGGCGATCGCGATCGCTCTTCCTCGTTGGTCTACTGCCATTCCTGGAGTAACCATCGCCTCTAGCTTTTCTGAGAAAACCTTTACTTCTAAACCGCGAACAATACCCGATGTAAATTCCATCCGAACGTCTTCTGGTTGTTTAACCAGTCGTAACTGGGAATCTACTTCTAAGCGTGCGAGGGGAATAAAAGTTGTTTCGGAAGCGTCGATAGCTGATTCTCGAACGAATTCAATTGGCCATTGTTGTTGCGTTCCCTCGGCGTTTGTTTGCCAGTAGGAACGATAGAAAATAACTAAAAACCCTGTTTGGTCTGGATAATCAGCGATATCATATTTTTCTGGGTTCAGAGTAATTGAAATCTCTTGAGAAAGAGTAATTAACCTACCCTGATTGTCGATCGCTCGACCAGGGGTTACTCTTACTTGATTGCTTCCGGGATTGGCAATTGCTGAAAGACCGTTAATAATGCCAGGGGAAAAGGAAGGGCGAAATTTTTCGCTGGCAAGATTGCTCTTGGTGATTTCAATGCTAGGAATAGTGATGCTTGCTAGAGGAACGTTGGTATAATCTTGCAATCCTTGCCATGCTGTAGCTTTTTGATTCCAAGTTTCAATAGCTACAGCCAGAGGGTTAGGGTCGGCTGAATTTACTCGATCTACTTCAGAGATTGAGGGGTAAATTGTTTCTCTTTCTTGGCTTGGTAGGATTATCTTTTCAGCTTCATCGCGACGGTAAGGTCCGCCGCCAAGGTCGTCGCTCAATCCGTAGAGGTAGCTTACTTCTACTCTTTGGGGAAAGGGTCGATCGAGAAACCTAATCCTGCCTAGTGTCGGATCTACTGCTACTACTTGCGTTGGTAATGGAGGGTCTCCAGGAAGGCGATCGCCCTCGTAATTTGGTATCCGCCAGTTTATTCCTTCAGCGGTTTCTTCATCTTCTAAACTACAGATGAGGATTTCTTCTGGGGGAATGGGATTGGATTGACCGTCAATAAAAATTTGCAGTACTGGGTCGCTATCGAAGTAACGAATACCTTCGGGAAGCTTTCCCTGTAAAAGTAACTCTCGCCGTTGCCTTAGTTCGTTAGCTAGAGGGAAAATGCGTAACATCCCTGGCACGTTAATTTCTTGAGCTAAGGTAACTATATCGGTTTCCGTTTGAGGTTGGTTAAACAAGGGTAAGTCATCGTAGCCGAGGGGGTTAAAAGTGTAGCACTCTTGGCTGATTCTGGCAGCGGTGCTTTTTTCTAGGGGATAGCTTTGCAACCTCCAGACTAACAACCCAATATTAGGAACGTTGTAGCGACCGCCTCGACTGGCAGGACGAATTTCAGCAGAATAAGCTGCCTGTCGTTCAAAGGGGGTGCCAATTATCTGCAAATAGTTATCGGCTCGCAAATTGACAAGAGTGCTGTTAGTAAGAACGTGATTGAGATTTTGACTAGTTAAGACTAAGCGACTAAATTCTACTGCTCGCGATCGCCAACCCGTCACATCTCGTGCTAACTGTTCGAGAATGGGAGTAGTGCCTTTGCGTCGCCTGTAGGCTAAAGTATTGGCTACATAAGCTCGCCACTCTCGTTGACCGTAGGTTCTCTTGCCTAAAACTTCTGCTGCTGCTAAAGACTGAATACTGTCAGCATAAAGCTCTCTCACGTCGAGCAAATCGCCGATGTAAGGTACTACCCAGTCTTGGCAGGTTTCAATGAACCAGTTATCGTAGAGATTGGCTATGTCCTTCTCAATCGTGTCTAGTTCGGTTTCGATCACTGCTAATAGTGCCCGCAGAGGTTCTCCTTCGGCGGCATCCCGTAACTGATAAATGGCGGGTAGTAGTTTATAAAGACGATCTCGGACAGTTAATTGGTTCATAGGGTGGGTACAATTGTCAGTTTGATTCCGGCAGAATTAAGTAATAACATTTGGGCGGGGAGTATTTGGTTATTTATCGGGTCGTAACGAGCAAGGGAAGCGGACAAGGATTGGTTTAATGCTTTACTGCGAACGCTTTGATAAAGAGCATCAAGATCGACGGCTGTGACTCCCTCAACCTTTTGGATGGTAGCGATCGCTTCCGCTGCTGTTACTGGCTGACCGAAGTTCCTTACTTGGAAGTCAAAGGTATTTTTTAAGGCATCTCGCGCTTTCTGTTCTACTACTTCACTTTGATATCTAGGATTTACTAACAATTTGGCTTCGATATTGAACGGGAGAGGTTGGTAACTGTCTACTACAACTTGTTGCAGGGGGTCTCTGGCTGCATTAATCGCCTCTATTAAACTTGTATACAGCATTGATTCTTGAGGTACATTATCCCCAGCGTCCGAGGCGATCGTGATGTGAACGACTTGAGTTTGTTCGCTCCAAAGATCGCTGGCTATAGCTTTGCCGATGCCAGTAAAACTGCGGGCAAAATCTTCAAAATCTTGTAATGATACGATCCTATCTAAAATTCGCACCGTTGAAGGAGCTTTTTCGCGGACTTGTTTGAGGGTTTCTGCTGCAGTTCCTCCATTAGCAGGTAAGGGATTGATAACTTCAGCAATTGCTGGAGGAGTGCTGTTGAGAACGCTCAGACTCTTTGCACCTACATTACCTTCCGTTCCAATCCCTTGACGATAGGTAGCTGTAATATTTTCCAATCCGGTTGGCAGGCGAGACCCTTTGACTCCATCGCCAAAGGTTACAGTAGTAGTACCATCGTCTTCGATACGAATAATATAATTTTGGTCTTGAGGTTTGAGAGGATAGAGGGAAGGTACTTCTTGCCAGAGAACGCCGTTTACCCTTACCTCTAGGGTACTTTCGGCACCGCTGGCTGTGGGCGCAGAAACATAGGTCAGGGGCGGTTCTTGCAGGGTAAAGCGCTGGTTAGATGCATTGCCATCTCCACTCCCTAGCACCTCTTCTACTGTTTCCCCGTGAGTTGCCTGGACTACGTTAGCATAAATATCTACGGTTTCAGGGTCATAACTGTTTTTTAGGGGTTCTCTCAAAGTTAACAAGGGAAGTTGCTCGTCATTGGGAGGGATAGCGATCATAGCTACTTCGCTAACTACCTCGCTCTCCTCTGCTGCTGGCAACAAGGTAAGATAGTTGAGGGTAAATTCTTGGCTTGGTAGTGCAGTTTTGAGGTCGCCTTCAAAGCCATCTTTATCTTTTACACTCCATTTTTGATAGAGTGGCTCTTGTTGTCTTGGAGTAGGCGCTTTTAGGACTTCGAGTACGTCCTGACGTTGTACAGTGGTACTCTTGAAGCCGTCAGGAGAGATTAAAATACCGATACCGCCGACAAAAATTTTGTTGCTGTTGCTATTTGCTTGGCTAACTACAATTGCCCGCACGTCTATATTGGCTAGATTGTCGTTAAAGGGTATCCAAAAATCTCCGTTATTGTTGGAACGGAAAACGCCGTCAGTGGAGGTTCCTACCCAGACATTACCGCTAAGATCGACACTAAGACAGCGAATTTCGAGATTTGTTAAGTTAACGTTAATTTGCTCCCAGCGATCGCCATTATCCTTGGAGCGAAAGACTCCGCTCCCTGAAGAACCAGCGAAGATTAAATCTTTGTTGATCAGGTATTGTTTTCCTGCTAGTTGCGAGAAAGAAATTTGAAAATCTTGATTAACATCTAAATCCGTATCTGACTTTATTTGAGCAACTTCTTGAGTTTCAATTTTTCCATTGGCACCAACAATGCTAATTGTATCGCCGACTTTCAGCATTTTGGTGAACTCTGTCCCTTCTCCTCGTACTGATTTTTTGTCGACCTCAATTATTGTGCCTAGACCAACTCTAGAACCAGCAGCAACAGCAGTAATACTTCGATTTGTCAACCCCGTATTGATAGTAAAAGGAGTTTCACCGACTAAATCCGAGCGGAAAGGGTTATCCACGAACAGCACGACTTCTGTTGTATTTTCAGGAACATTAGGAACATCGGTAACTGTTCTGGTTTGACCTGCGGCATTGATCGTATCTCCTGCTTTGATTTGTTGCTTAAAGTTGCTACCAACCCAAGTAACCTGGTTGTTGTTGCTCAAAATTCTCCCTCTACCAGGTCTGTTATCAATTACCTGTTCCCAGCTATTCCCTTTATCTATTGAGCGAAAAATACCTTTCTGAGTAGTTCCCACAAATAGAGAATAATTATCAGATAGTTGATTTTGGATTGCTATTGTTTGTACGTCAGTATTATATAAACCTACCGAAGTCCAGCTCTTGCCATTATTTTTGGACTGGAATAAACCACCGTTGCTCGTTCCTACTAATAAAGTGTTATCGATATCATTAACAGCTAGGGTGAGAATATTGCTATAAATTAAACCTGTATCTTCTTTAATTTGTTGCCAGGTAAAGCCTTCATCTTGAGAACTAAATAATCCCTCAGCTGTTCCTACAAAAATTAGACCGAACTGAGTTAGTAATAATGCTTGAATATTTTTGTTTTCTAGCTTGTTCTCGATCGACTTCCAGCTATCAATTGCTTCCCAATTTTTGCTATGGTCTAGAGAACGAAAAATACCTTGAGTAGTTCCAGCTAGGAGTACGGTTTCTTCTGAGTTCATTACCAGCGATCGCACCTGAGAATTAGTTAAACCGCGATTGCTGGGTTCCCATTTAATCGGATCTATATTAGCTCCATTATCAGGCGAACGGAAGATCCCAACTTCAGTTGCTGCCAAGAGGTTATTATTGTCGATAGCTAGCAGCGATCGTACCTCCGTCCCTCTTAGTCCCGCATCTATAGGCATCCAGTTGTCGCCGTAGTTCGTAGAGCGAAGAACGCTGCCACTGTCGGTACCTGCAAAGATGTAGTTATTGTCAATTGCTAGAGCAACAACTTGGGCTTGTGCTAGGGATTCGTTACTTTTATTTTCCCAGGTTTCGCCGTTATCGCTAGAACGATAAATGCCTCGATCGCTACCGGCAAAGATATAATTATTGTAAATTTCTAGAGAAAAAACTTGGGCTTGTGCTAGGGATTCGTTACTTGTCTTTTCCCAGTTTTCGCCGTTATCGCTAGAACGATAAAGACCGCGATCGCTACCAGCAAAGATATAATTATTGTAAATTTCTAGAGAAAAAACTTGGGCTTGTGCTAGGGATTCGTTACTTGTCTTTTGCCATTTATTATCGTTATAGCCAAAACGATAAATTCCCTGATCGCTACCGGCAAAGATGTAAGTAACATTTTCAGTTTCAATTTCAATACTGTGAATTGCTAGAGAAAAAACTGCTACTTCTAGTACTCCCACAGGTTCCCAGTTTTCGCCGTTATCGCTAGAATAATGAATGCCTCGATTGCTACCGGCAAAGATGTCATTATTGTGAATTTTAAGAGAAAAAACTGCTACTTCTGGTAATCCGAGAAGTTCCCAGTTTTCGCCATTATTACTAGAACGATAAATGCCTCGATCGCTACCGGCAAAGATATTAGAAATATTAGCAACTAAAGAATAAACAGCTCGCTCGGTTAAACTTCTAATTTGCTGCCACTTTGCAGGGCGCAATATACCACCTATATCGTTAATCTGAGTGCGAATGTGTTTGCCACTAATAATTATTTTTCGATCGCTTTGTAAGTTTTCGATAAACTGACTCAGAAAAATGGTTTTTGTTTGGTTAAAATCTTGTTGGATCGGCTCTAAAAAGGTTTCTTGTTGGATCGGCTCTTGAAAGATTTCTTCCCCACGAGCAGCAATAGTAAGTATTTCTGGTGCTAATTCTAAGGGTTCGCTTTGTACTAGCACATTAGTAGTGCGTCGGTTAAACTTGTTAGGTTCTCTGAGGCGCTCATTAGGTTCGATCTGAGTAATTTGTGCGCTTAGCTCAAAGCCACTAACTAAGGGAGTGGAAATACTTTGTACTCGACGATACTCGAAGTGTTCGCCGTTAACTAAAACTATCAAACTGTTATTTAATATTTGAGGATAGAGCGTATCTAGTTGAATTGGTCGATCGTTAATTTCAAAGTTGGGCCATTCCTCCTGAGGAAAACCAGCAAATTTAGTTCCAGCAAAAAACTCTTCCGTGTCTTTGTTAACTGCTAAGGAGGTAATCCCTTGTGGAATTATAGAAATTGGTTTCCACTTAGTTTGATTATCGCTCTCAGAAGTTAGTTGGTAGTAATAAATACCTTTTCTTTCGGTACCTGCTACTAAGATATTTCTACTTGAATTAACCGCTAAGGCAGTAATTTTTTGAGAATCTATTGCGTTCTCACCAAGCTTTTCCCACTGTTCTTCATTTTCATTGTTACTATCGGGAAATTTGTAGACTTTGCCGTTAGCTGTTCCGGCATAGAGTACCTCCTGATTATGAGAGATTAGAATCTGAATATCTAGATCTGCTGGATCTGCATCATCTATTCCCGTATTTTTTTTACTCCAACTAGGGCTATTTTCGTTTATCTCATTGGTGATAAATTTCAGTTGAAAAACACCACTATCCGTTCCTGCAAAGAGATATATGTCCGAACTCGATTGAGCATTAGAATTTGATTCGCTTTCACCCTCAGAGGTAGTTTGATTTCCAGACTGGTTTTTACTGTATAAAACTAGAGAACGAACAACAGTATTTTCTAGATAACTATTATTGTCATTGTCATTATTAACTGAAATATTGTTAAATTGTTTCCAGTTTTTACCACCATCCTCAGACCGATAAACCCCATTATCTGTGCCAACAAAAATATAGAGCTTTCTATTTTCTTCGTGTTCGTAAGTTAGAAATGATCGGACAACAGTATTGGATATGCTAGTATTAACTGCTATAAACTGAGACGAATTGTCTGAATCGGGTTGGACACCGATCGTGCCAGTTGCGATTTCCGTCCAGCTATTGCCGTTATCTTTAGAACGAAATGCACCCCCACCAGCAGTTCCGTTGGAACCTCCGGCAAAAAGATGTCCTTTGTCGTTAACGTAAAGGCTTTGAATATTGAAGTTGGTTAAACCATCGTTAATTGGCACCCAGCGATCACTACCTGCAATGAGGCGAAAAACTCCTTGACTGGGAATAGCTGCAAATAGATCGCCGCCTTGATTAATTACCAGAGCGCTAATATCTAAATTGGGTAGTTCTTTACCAACTAAATTTGACTGCCAATTGTTATTATTATTCTGACTGACAATCTTAATAACACCGCCCTCAATTTCTCCTCCATAAGTGTCAATTTCGGTGCGTTTGATTTCTGGGGATAATGTTTCCCATTCAGGTGCGTTACTACCGAATAAAAAGGCTTGCTCTCGAAAAGCGAACAGTTGGGGTCGGCGCAGGGGAGTATCTAAAGGCGCGGGGAGAGGGGGAACTTCCCATTGGACTAAAGTATAGTTTTCTGGAGAGTTAGTCTCGACGCTGGTAAGGTTGAGAAGATAGACGCTATCGGGATTTTCTTCATCCAGCAAAAGCAGCGAATTTCCCGCTTCAAGTTGGGTATCGGTTCCGCTTAAGTAGAGTTGATTCGTTTGGGGAGTAATTTTTGGGGGACGGGTTAACCTGGGTTTGATGACATTCCATTGAACGTAGGCAGTAAAATCCTCGATCATTTCAAAATTTTGGGGCAATTCCTCCCCTTCGGGAACGCTCATTACCTGAGTACCTATAGGTATCTTTGCTACGGTGGGCGAGTCGGGAGCCTCTTCTACGGTAAAGGTTAAATAGGTGCTGGCGGCTACCCCAGGATTGAGTTCGTAACCGATCCCCCTCGCTAACTCCAAAAGCGATCGCCTTTCTGTAGCGGTACGCAAATAGCCTTCATTAGCAAAGCGCTCTTGATAAAAAGTTAGTACGTCGGCGACTATCGCCCAGGCATCTATTAAGGCGATCGCCGTGTCCTCTGTTGAGCGAGTGGTTAATTTTGCTAGAGGGGCTTTTTCCAGCAAAAGGTCGAGCAGCCTGCGGAAAAAAGCATTATAGTCGCTAATGCGATAGGCTATTTGGGATAAACCAGGTCGGTTTGTTGGTGTTTTGGGGGTGTTGTCGCGATCATTCACAGTCCGCCCTCCATATTAAACTCGAGTGTGCCGTTTTCTGGCAGATTGGGGTTATTATCCAAACGAGCTATTTCTAGACGCTCGAACTTGATTTGTCCAGTTTCTAGTGCTGTAGTCGATGGTTCGTCAAAACGCTGAAAACGGGTAACTTTGACTGACTCTACTCCGGTTACTTCCATAGCCCTCGAGACGATTGCACTCAGGTAAACAGGCTGACCGAAGCTCAAGCGATCGGTATGAAAAAAACCTAACTGTTCGTCTGCTAAAATCCGATTGCTAAAAGTCTCTAATAAGGCTTGTTTGACTGAAGCGCGGAAATAGTCTGTTTTGACTGTTACGGTCATGGCAATATTGAGGGAGACGAAACGAGGTGCTTCTATTTCGAGATCGTGTCCTGCAAGTCGAAACTCTTCTAGAAATGCCAGCAAACCTTCTTTAAATTCTTCATCTATCGCCAATCCTCCCTCACGATCGACGGTGATAAAAATGGTGTGCCAACTTCCCGTCCAGCGGCGAGTTGCTAGGGCTTTTTGCACCCCTGGATAGGTTTGGGTAACTGTGGCATAATCTTGTTCGGTAACGGCGCGTCTTTGCTCTCGAAATGCTTGAGGAGCGTATAGGCGCACTTGTTCGATGGTTTCTGGATCGGTTCCACCCGAACCAGGCAGGGGATTGCGAACTTTTTTAATCCCTTTAGCTTGTAAGTCTTGGAGATAGTTTGCTTTTTCTAGGTTCTTTGGCAAGATATAAATATTAGCGATCGCATTTGCTCCTACATTGCCTTGGCTGCCATTGCCGATTCGGTAAATAGCTTCAAGGCGATCGGTTGTTTGGGGTTGTTTGCCTAAAACCCCGTCCCCAAAGCGAAGGTAAGAGTGACCGTCGTCTTCAGTTTCCACGACAAATTCTCGGGCAAAGCGATCGCTATTGAGTAAATCTTGTTGAGGGTACCACTTGGGAAGGAATTCTAGTTCAGCGCCCGAAGAGTTCCTCTCCACAAGGATAATACCAGGATGCGTGTCTCTTAATTTCCATACCATTGCTTGTTTGGCTGGTGCTTTAGGATTAAATAATGCCCATTGACCGCGAGCGGACAAATAAACGCGACCTTGTTGAGTTAGGGGTTCTTCTTGCAAGCGGGGTCGTAGTTGCTGCTGCCAACCAGGGTTTTCCCATAGCCGTTCTGGTGGTATAGTGAGTCCGGCATCAACCAAGACGACATTGCCTCGTGCTATGCTAATGTCTTCGATTAGCTCTCCTTGACTGTTGCGATTAGAGATGGGCAAATCGAAGGGCAACCCATCTTCTGAAAACCACTCCACTTCGACAATCTTAGTCTGGAAAAGAGGGTCTTTACTGACTCTAACTTTGGTCAGGCGGACTACGTGAGTGTCGTTTAGGGCTGGCTCTTTTGGCACTCCCGTTCCAGGATCTTTTTTTACTTCTAAAATTAATACGCTTCCTTCTTTAAGGCTTTTTTTCAATCTTCCTTGCTTATCTACTAATGTTGCTTTAGTGGAACCCTTGGGCAAATAACATTGCTCGTCTCCCCAGGTATAAAAACTAATTTCATTTAATGATTCATATAGGGTAAATTCGTGGAGAGCTTCAAAAACTTGCGCTCCTGAATTTAAAGCTGTTTCAAATTCATCTTTTGACAATAGACCAGAGGGGAAATTGGTTTGGGTTAAAAATCTTACTCCGGGACGGTTTTCTTCTAGGGTCGGACCGAGTAACCTGACACCTTTTTCTTCTCGGGTGGGATTTTTTTCTTGGCTAAATATTTCCTTGAAATTTTCCTTTAATTCAATTACGACCCAAGCACGAGCGTTACAGCCTTCGTGCATGAAATAGTCTAAGAGGCGACTGTGACGGCGTATGGAAATCCGTTGGCGTGCAGTTCCCAAATAAGCTTCTGTTGCTACTGCATCTTGATAATAACTGAGGCGATCGGCTGCATAAGCTAATATCTCTACCAGCATAATCCCTATATCGGCTGGGTTGCGTTCTCGCCACTGGGGTAGAGTAACAGCAAGGCGATCGAGCATCAGAGTGCGGAAGCTATTATAATCCTTGGCTAAGTAGTCGATCGCTGGTGGAGGGGGTTGTTTTGACCTTAGGGGTTCTGGCTGCTTACAGTCAAATTCGCTGGCATCTTCGACTTGGAAGGAGAACTCAATGCGAGACAGTTGAGGATCGAATCCTGGTGGCGGGATTGAAGATGAAGAGGCTCCTACTAAGCGGAGGGTGTAAGTAGAAAATCCTCCTCCTCCCTCGACTCTAACTATGAGAATGTTGGCAAAAGAATTTACCGACTCAATTTCTAGTTCTTCTAAGGTATTTGCTTGGGAGATAACTAGATTTTGTTTTTTCAGTTTTTGGCGAGGCTCTGTTGTTAGCTCGTGGATAAAATGTACCAATATGGTCTGGCGATCAGAGCCTATTTCAAGATAGTCAATCCCGTTTAACAGGGGTCGTCCCTGAGAGTCGCGAGCCTTTTTAACTTCTACTCGTCGCTGTTTGTTTTGGCATCGGTACTGAGTGTTCATCGTTCTAAAGGGCAGTTGCGAAAAACCAGTAATGGAAAGAAACAGAAACCTAAATCGTGAGGTTGGGAAATCCCCCGCTATAGCGCGACGTCAGGAGCGTTTAGCGGCGGGAGGATGTCAAGTTGGAACTTCGCGGATAAATGCGGCTACCTGTCGTTCTTGATTGCGTCGAACAATGTACTGAATAGTTACTTCTAAGCGAGATTCAACGCTTTGCACGTCTATTGCTTCTACCTGAATCAATTCTCCCAACCATTGTTCTAGTGCTCCTTGGACTAAAAATTGGGTTGTAGTTGCCAATTCACCGCTATTGGGGGCGAACAAAAGTTGTTGCAAACCACTGCCAAAGTCGGGACGATTGACTCTTTCTCCAGATTCGGTAAATAGTAATTGCTCTATTAATTGACGGATGTGAGTATTTCTATCTTTTGTTTGTGCTACTTTTCCGCTACCGTCAATGCGGAAAGGATAATTAATCTCCACGCTCAAATCCCCCTAACGCGAGTTTGGGTAATCAATACTGTTAACGGCGTTCCCGTAGGAACACATATTGCTTTACTATCAAATAGTAGAACGGGCATTCCCATTACCTTTACTCGCAAGGAGCCTGTAATAAAGTTGCCGATTACGCACGGACCTACATTGGCTGGTGGTGGTGGATTAACACAACCAGCGATCGTATAAGGTGGACCCTGGGTGGTCACCGGCATTCCCATTACCTTAACCCGAGGATTAGGTACTGTTGGTTTTGCCTGTCCTCCATGGGAGCAGATAACTGTGGAACCGACATTGAGTAAAAAACCTGGCATATATTATTACCTCTTAATTTTCTTCTTTAAAAAAAACATCAATATTCTGGTTTTTTAGGTTACTTGTAAGGCTCCGTTATTGACATTGACCCCTGATGGCGAGAGTTTAATATTACTGATTGGATTATTGAGTTCGATGCCAGAAGCAGCAAGTTTAACTGTCGCTGGGGTACTGCTGAGTTCAATTCCCGATGAACTTAATTTGGCTGTTGCTGGATTATTTTTAATCTCAATACCCGAGGAGGTATTGAGGGTAAGAGTTGCTGGATTGCTCTTGAGTTCGATACTTTTATTAGTCATTTTTATCTCTATATTGCTTTCTTTTTGCTGGATACTGTCTTTAGCAATAGTTATTGTAGAATTATTACCGTTTTTTATTTCAATTGTTTCTGCCATTAACTTGATGGTAGTTTGGCTGTTGTTATTTAGTTCAATCCCTTCTGAATTAAATACCATCTTTAGAGGTTTCTCTACAACGGGTTTTTCTACTTCAACTGTTAAATTTTTGTTATTATCTAGATTGCTCAAGGTCACCGTAATTCCGTCAGTTTTAAAAACCTGTACCTTGCCAGGTTCTTTGACTCGTGCTTTTTGAGGTAACTCGTTTTCTCCCCAAAAACAGCCACTCCAGATGGGACGACGCAGATCGCCACCTTCAAATTCAACCCAAACGTTAGCGTCTTGTGGCGGAATGGTAAAAAAACCCACATCTTTACCAGCGTAGGGAGTACAGGGCATTGCCCACAAATTCTTAATATCTTCAGAGATGGCAGCAACTTGAACCTGAATTCGCCCCTGATTTAAAGGATCTTGATTCTTAGTTACTTTGCCGCGATATTTACCAAATAATTTTTCTTGGTGATCTGGTTTCATCGTTAAATGTGCGAGTATTTTAAATTTTTTACTCGGACTCTGCTAAAAATGCATTAATATGGTCATTGTTAGTTGACTTTTTGGGTAGTCAATCCCCATCGATTGGGTTGGGTGAGTTCAATTCTTAACTAGACTGCTGGCAAAAATAATTAGAACAATCCCAACAGACAATTTTTTTCTTTTTAATGAAATCTTTGTTAAGACTTAGGATATCATAATGGCACATAGGAACGATACCGAATTTGGAACTTGCTTCGCCAAAGTAAGGCGATCGCTCCTCCTGCGGACTTGTCAGTGCGATCGCTGTTCTTGTAAGGATGAGGTTTGGGACAAAACCCATAAAATCGACTTTCCTTTTTCGCTTAACGGGACTTAAACTAAAGAATTAGCTAAAAATGATTAAAATAGTTATATAGTCTAGATTTCAGGTTGATAAAAGCCGATGAAAGGATAGCGATCTCAATTACTTTTTGCAATATTTAATTGATTTTTTTATTTTTGCAAGCGGGAAAACCGCATCTCCTTGTGAGTGCGGATGAGAGCGAGCGCGATAACTTGAAAACGAAGCCATAATCTGAAACAATAAAATCCATAACTACAAGTGAAAGAGTCCGTTCCGATACATGGCATCCCGACAGGGAAAGAGGAATTGTAGATGACGGCGGGTAGCTCCCTTAAAGAGGCGTGAAAGCGATATTGTGGTTAACCCATTGCAAGGTAAGATGCTCATTTTCTCTCTTCTACCTTTGGGTCGGAAGAGCAGGGCGTGACACCACGCGGTGTGGCAACTTTGGTTGTCTTGTCAATCGCCCGTATGTGAACACATCAATTAGGTGTGAGTTACAAGCTGCATCCGCTTGTCGGTGCAGTAATTGACAATCTATTGCATAATCAAGAAAAGCTTTCATGGAGAAAAACCTATGCTTTTAATCATTTGGTGGTGGATAGTTCTCCCTTTTATCGTCGCATTTCACGTTGGTTTTTTTGCTAATTATTTCAGACGACTCTCTGTCCGGTAGTTCCTACAAAACAGTGGAGGTGGAGAAATCATGGGCGTTTTTAGTTATCGAAGCAAGGAGTAAATCTTGCCCCGATAACTTATTAGACACTGTTTCCCTAGATTTCGTACATGACCGTCAGAGAGAATCACAGCAATGTAACAAATCTATAAAAGGGCCAATACTCATCCGGTGTTAGACTTTGAGAAAAGGATTGGGGGGATTCAGAAATGACAATCGCCAAATGGCAAGGTATGGGGTTATCCCCTGCTTCTCCTTTAATTGAGGGAGATGATGGAATTTCATATGCTTTTGCTTTTGCGAAAATTTTAGTCTTCTTTGTTAAGCTCCTTTTGCTTATTCTCTTACTCGGACTCTTGATAGTTGCTTTTATAGTCTGGATCTGGGTTACTGGCTTTCGAAGTGGGTGGGAGTTTTTTGAATGGGTATATCCACCAGAGAATTCTTCTCAGAAAACGAACAATGATGCCGCAATTGCATCGAGGGCAGCTTATGGATTCCTCATACTTTTATCTTCACCGTTTGCTTTGTTTGTTAATTGGTCAGAAGAGCTACTGAAAGAAAATTTGATTCGTAATTTTTCTTTTCCCTCTCTAATCGACAGCGTTATTCCCACGATTAGAAAGCAGTTAGGCTTAGATGAAGATGAGTTTCCTTGTTTAACCAAAAAATCTGAATCGGTGGAGTAGGTTCTGGCTATTTCGCTTTTTTAAGCACCTGATGACGAGTTTTGTCGCTTGAAGTATATCTGTAGTTCGTCTACCAGAATAACCTCAAGGGTAACCGTTCATCCCACATTCCGCAGAAAAAGCAAGGGAAATCTAGGACATGGTGATCGCCATGTCGATTAATTAACTGCTAATTAACTGCCAACAGGAAATGGTGGTGGAGAAAGACCTTGTCTAGCCAAAGCCAAGACTGAGCGCGATGTAAGTCCAAGGATTGATATCTCCCTCGACGACAAGTTTCAATAACACTCAACAAAGAACTGTAGGCTAAACTCCCCTCTGATGTACGAGTGCCAAAACCAATATTTCGGGCAATTACCGCATGACGTAAAGCCCTTTCTGCTTCATTATTGGTTGGGGGTAATTCAGGATGGTTGAACTTTGGCAACCACTGCATCCCAATCTTGAGTATTTCTTTGGCTAAGGCTTGTAACTTCTGATGGTCAGCTTTTTTTCCTAGATGACAAACTCGCCAATGACCAGCCAGTATTTTACAAATCGTGAGATTATTTTGACTGCCCGAAGCAATTTTGGCAATTAATTCTCTTAAATCGTCACTAAATAAAGTTTATAATCTCTTCCGCTTATAATTGTATTTGGAAAAAAAGTGAATTGCTTATCACGAAGACAAATAATTTGTTAATCTCTATTTAATATGTGATTGTGACACTAATTTGTTACCGATGACAAATAATTAGTTACTGTACAAGTCACTGTACAACAAATACTTTAACGAGGTCTTATTAGACTTTATGGACGTAACTGGATTCGAACCAGTGACCCCATCGATGTCAACGATGTACTCTAACCAACTGAGCTATACGTCCTTACCTAAAGAAAAATACTGATTTTTGTTTTCTGCCTAAATAGGTATAACATGATTTCCTTTCTGGTGGCAAGCAGAATTTTTTATTCGTTAGGAAACAAATAGAATATACTTCATGACTTTATCGCTATGGGATGGCCTATAATCTCGATCGCGATCGAGTAGGAATTATTCTCTTAGATGACAGCGAGGATTTAAAAGCAGGTTGTGAGGTATTGCGGACAGGAAGAGTCTTAGATGTACCTGTAGGAGAAGAATTATCGATGCCTTAATTCCCATAGGGAGAGGACAAAGGGAATTAATATTAGGTGATCGCTCTATAGGCAAAACGGAGATCGCCAAAGCTTGTTAAACATTGCAGTTAAAAACATTTAATCAGATTTTAACCTGTTTGATTTTTGGCCTAATTTTTGAGGATTGCGATCGCCTGAACTAGACTATTGCCTGTTCCTTTTAACCTCAACAACTACAAAAACTATAGCTTTCAAATTAAACGCGGTTTAGGTATCAGTATTCCCCATCTCTTCCTCTGAACGAGACAGCATGGTTTCTTGGGTATGTTTATCTTGCTGACGTTGTTCAACAATTAACTCTCTAGATTCTTCTTCTAGTTCTGAGCTGGAAGAATGTTCAATTTCTTCTTGAGAACGCAATAGCATATTTTCGTGAACATGTTCTTCATGCTGACGTGATTCAACCATTGCTTTTCTAGCTTGTTCTTTGGTAGACATATTTTTGATCCCCAATTATCTTTGCACTCTCAATATATTATTTAAGTAACCCAAAAATGAGAAGTGATAATAATAGTTAACAAATTTGAGATAAGCATCAATGATAACTGTTGAAAATATCACAGAGAGATATTAGTAAAAGTAGGATAGACAAACTTTAGCTTCACGTTAATCAAATACTTATCAATTAATCTTACCCACTCAACAAGGCTCACTGCTGTCTGGCACGTTTTGCCTTGACTGATGCAGCCAGGTAAACTTGGAACTTCAGCTATAAAATAACCATCTTCCCCAGGATAACAAATCACTTGACTTTGTTTAGTTCTAACTTTAGTAGTCATTTTTTTATTACATAAGGCTATTGAGGATTGAATCTACTTTGAATTTTAAACTATGAACTTGTCTAGAAAAAACTTCAGATTTTTGAATATAATTTTTGTCAGATTTTTTTTTAAAATATGTAAAAAATGGAAGAGTTCCTGGAATTGAGGCAAAGTATCAAATCTGGCAATTATACCAAAGCCTTAGAAATTGTTGATGAAATAGATGCAATCTCTAAAGAAGATAAGCTAGACAAAATATATAGCTATACTATTATTTTACTTTGGCATCTAATCAAACAAAAAGCAGAAAAGAGAACTACTAAATTCTGGGAAGTCTCAATTAAAAATTCAATAGAAAGAATTAATCAAACTAATAAAAGAACTATGCTTTACCCATAAGTCTATGCCTTACCCATAACTAAGGAAAAGGTTGCTATGAATCTATTCTAGTCATCAAAGAGTTAAAGGAATTCATTCAATGCAATCGATAACAGACAGTTAAATTATTTATTTAAAAAGACTATGATCTTATGAATCAGAAAGAATTACAATCATCACTACAGAAAAATCCCGTAGCTATTATTGGGATGGCGGGAATATTTCCCCAGTCAAACAATTTACGAGAATACTGGGAAAATATTATTG
>JAAUYH010147935.1_pt1 | contig 29415 bp, 17 predicted proteins | sample 7278061 | NCBI WGS metagenome assembly JAAUYH01 (sample SAMN14350203, study PRJNA611818) | marine sediment metagenome | isolation source: surface marine sediment (0.6m) | place: French Polynesia: Moorea | collected 2018-08
ACTCAGTGTTCTTTTGCGGTGAATTCGTTTCTTCAATGACGTTGGACGTACCATAAACGACGATTCTTCACAGAAAACAACTCTGTTCAACTGATTTTCGTCCCATTGCTCATGAAATTTAGCCCATTGAAGAAGTGCTTTCATATTTCTTGGAGATAAGTATGGTTTAGATGCAGCGGTGAATTTTGGCAAGCCATTAGCTTTTAAAGTACGCTTTAATGAACGGACACGTACAGGTATTGGTTCAATATGGTCGTATGTCGAAGCAATCTTGTGAGCTGGTTTAAAGCGCAGCTTTTCTGCTACTTTAAGTAGGCTTCGTGTATCTCTTGGCAATATTTTCTTTCTGCGTCCTCTTGTTTCTTCTTCTTTTCAACACGACCACACTTTACAATATTTGATACCGTAGATTTAGGCATGTCATAGTACTTAGCGATATCAACTTGGCTCACACCAATATCAAAAATGTCCAAAATCATGTCGCGACTCTCTTTTGCAACTTCTTTTGCTCCAATTTTACGGCCGATGACCGGTTCGTGTTTCAGATTCCCAGATGTTTGCCTGATTTTTAAAATTTTTTTCGAGCCATTTAGTACTTCCTACAACACAATAACTACGGTTCCTAGATTTTTGGCCACCCCCTGTACAGGTTGAGTGAAAAAATAATATAATACTCTAACTTCATAAAGTAGTCTCGTCGAGGAAATCAGACAGAAAATTTAAGAAATTCAAGGGTTCGGTTGTTAAGGCTGAATGAGAAAGCCGAAAAAACCTGACCTCGACACTCTGTAGTAAAATTTTCTCAAATAGAATAGCAGGAACAGTCAAACAGATACCGGACATCGGATACTTTAGTGCAGAGACGGAAAAGTCAGTCAATGTACAAAGTTCTTTAGGCCGTTGGAGTCCTCCATCTGTAGGTTCGAAAATACGAATAATAGAAAGCTACCACAATTTCCTATGAAGCTTCATTTTTTCTTCATTGTTCTACCTTGGAACACCCATAACCTGAAAACACTCGGTAGTTCGGATTTAATATTGAATTGTACAGTACAACACAGATAGGTATACCAATCTGGATACCGACTGCAGTTGAGAAATTTTTGTTCAAAGTGAAGAAGACTTTTTTCCTTCCGCTCTCTCATTCAGCCTTAACAACCAAACCCTTGAATTTCTTAAATTTTCTGTCTGATTTCCTCGACGAGACTACTCTATGAAGCTAGGGTATCATATTATTTTGTCAACTACCTGTACATAGGCTTTCTTTGCTATCTAGGATTCTGTATCCGTACCTACCTCGTATTTATTGATCTATGAATTCGCGCGAAGGAGAAAAATTTGACGAAATCAGAATTTGATTGTGAATTTTGCTCAGACTTGGCTCAGATTTGATCGTGCTCTTTTCATTTTGGCTTCTAATACGCCAATCTATCAAAGGCGAAGAAATCTGGAATCCAGAGCAAATTTCGCAAGATTTTCTCCAAATTCAGCACGGAAGATTATTGGCAGTTTATATCTTATGGTGAGGGAACGAAGTGATGGTTTATTATTAGAATCCGAAATCTTGATGTGTTCTCGGGCAACCAATATGTCTACTGCTCTGATCTACGGGTGGCACAGTCGAGTATGGTACAATATTTTTGATTTAGCTTTGGCTTATGTTTCCCTAATTGCCGGTCTTTGCGGCGACAATTAGACTTGATAAACACGTCACATACACGATGTTCTTGATGCGCATGTACTATCCGAATCATGAATCACTTCGTGCTGTTTCCGGCATAATAAACAAGAGCATCCGTTCTCGCGTGATTTGATCAGGGATATTAAGTTGACGCTCAAATCAGATACTGTTAGCGCATTATTCAGATTAGCATTGAATTTTCTCTGCACAGTACAGGTATGTTTGGTTTCACATGGATAGACGCAAATAGGGTTAGATCGCCAATAAAATTTCGTGTACGTATTATTTTAACGCCTGTTCTCGTACCTTGATTATGAATCTAGCTCCCTGGATCATTAGCGCCGGAGGCTCAATTCTATATGCAAAAACATCACAACAAATGTGAATCCAATAAGTATTTTATTTACTAAGACACTTCGCAAGGCACGATGGTGAACTAATTACGCAATGGAGAATGTCACCCAAGAAATCTAGTCTATCTCGTTCAAGGAATTTTAGACAGCCTGTAAATTGTATTTTGGTCCCGCGAATCTCATAGGAAACTAACATTTCACGCGACGCATGCCCTTGGAATCGACATGAAACCAGATCACAAGTACACACTCACATCTCAGGGCAGAGACGCAACCAGGGTACGTGGTATAAAAAGAAATACTCAGGGGTACAATACCGTCCACTGTATGAGGTACTGGACAACCAATATGACAACACACTCCAAGCTGTCTAATAGTAGGACTGTGTAAGTGTTTTGAATCGTGCTTCTCAACACCAAAATTCAAATCAGCGCATTCATTAGTCTGAGAGACAATCTTGTCTTGCTCGATCTGACTCCAACCAGGCAAAATAAAAATCTCATCACATTCCGTTGCCGCCGCCAGGGCGTGCCGAGCCCGAAATCGGTCTTTTGTACAGGATGCCTCGGCGATCTGAGTGCATGGATATAATTATACCAAAGCAAATTCCACCCATTCCGAGACCACACCGGTATTAGCGCGCTCAAATTTATGGGGCAAAAAAGCATTATCGGATGTTTGTAGCCGCGTGAACGAAGGTACCCATAGCGTGAACACGACATAAATCAGAACATAATATATATATACCTTGTCAAAACAAAAGTTAAGTATACTTGATTATATCTTATTTTACGATGCTCTAATTTTGTTGAATTTGAATGAGAAGTTGTGATTTTTTCGGAGACTAGCGTAGAGCAGATTCTAATCCAGGATTATGGAGTACCCAATTGGAAAATATAATATTGTATGGTAGTCGAGACGGTTGAGTATCGTACCCATTCAGTGGTTGTGCAATAAAAGCATGGGGAAATGGCTCGCAAAGAATGAGCTAGTGGGCACTGGAGATTTTTCCCTCATGAACAGTTGCCATTGTATCGCCAACAAAAGTACCTGCTGTATATGTTTCTCGAGTTGCGCGATTGCTATTAAAGATATTTATTGAATTCGGTTGGCCCAGATGGTAACGAGGCAATTTTCTATCTGGTATTACCGTGGTCTCGCAAGCAATTCAACAACTACAGCTTTGTTGCCAATATCATTTTTCTAACGGATAATAGGTAACCTGACATCCGTAGATGGATGCTCATCAATTATCATTTCGTAAGATCCATCTTTGAATCAGAATCGTTGTAAGATGGAACCCGGGACAGCTCAAATGTAGTAGATATCAAAAATATTGAGCGAGTGTTTCTTCTTTTTCTAAAAATGAGGAGATGATTGCGATTAACAAATGACTGTTGTAGAGCTCGCGTATTTAATGTGGAAGCTTCAAGTTATCAAAAATCTAAACAAATTGCCATTTACTTGAAGAATAAATAGAACAGGCTATCAAGTCCACAAAGGTGTCCTCTTGGCCTAAATAAAACGAACAATCACGATATTTTCTCTATGAACGCGTTACATATTTGAATAAAGAGTTGCCCGTAAATCTCATTGAAGGGTTAAGCTCGAGAATTTGCGAAGCTCAGCATAGTATCCTTGGACAGCTCATTAGTGTTCAGATTCGTCATTCCGGCAGCAAATATTCAGGTACTCTAGAAGGAAACTAATCAATCAACTTAATTTCGGTAGCCGAAACATCATTTATGACCAGGGAACTGGCCAGAAGATGAACCCCGGATCCCGGATGGATTGAGACCTTATAGCGAACCTGGAATACTAAAAATAAATACAGATGGTAAAGGGCAGATAAAATAGAGGATAAATCCTTAGCGAAATATCGAAACGACGATTGTTGGTTACTGGATGTGAAACAATTGTGGACCTGCTCGTATTCTTGATTTGAGTGCTCCAGTTTCATCGACATTGTATTTATGCATTAATAAAAGGCAATGTGGAACTATCGACTCAAAGAAATTCGATAGAATCGCTGGCAATTGACTTGTGAATTTCTGAACTGCCATCGGAACAATCATTCCGTGAAGCGTGATCAGCAGTCCAGTTTTTAGAAGGAGCAATTCTTATCGGCATTGCAATGTGTCCCATAACCGTGATATGTGATATACAATGCAGTCGTTCCTATTTCCATTACTTGCAGAGGATAATTCTTGTCAGAAAATATACAAAAATTGATGCTTCAGGATCTGGATTAGTCACATATCTATTTGAAAGCCATCGTTAAAAGGAGTTGATGTTTTGGGAACCATCAGTTGATCCAGCGATTTATCCAGACTTAGGAACTGTAGATGGGGCTCGAAAAATGCCAAAAGCGGTGGATCTATTCGGCATCAGACGTCGAGTGCCTTTCAAAAGGTGTATCAAAAATCTTACTAAGAGTATGACTATGAAAGTGAATTCTACTGCAAGCTACTATGATTTCATTTAAGTCCATGGGAACCATAGTGATTTTGATCTACAGATCTTGCTTGCGTTGTCATAGTAGCACACTCTGCGATTTCTTGAACCTACAAAGTAATATTTACGGAGTTGTACTAGACATTTCACACACTCTCCTTACCGAAACCCTAATTAAATTTGGATATCTGCGTACACATTTTTTAGTAAAGATACATCAAATATTTGACGCTGGCTTGAAATACCCATTCTTTCCTAGAAAATTTTCGAAATCAACGGATGATAGTACTTCCGCCTCTCTGAAGAACCTTTTGAGTCCTTTACGTTTCAAATGACCATTTTACGTCCCTCGAATATGCGAATACGTCTTTTCTCTATAACTGTCGCTGTAAGAACGTATTTCATCGGTTTCACGATGCCAGTATCGCATCTCACGCGTTCGAATATATCTTCTCAGGACCCAAGTGATAATGTATTGCAGAAGTTCGAGAGTAAAAGTTCATTTACTTGAACCGGAAATCTATGCTACAGACGCAGAACCACTCCCAGTCGGTAGAAGATTTTCAGTTGGATTATCAGCTTCGATTAAATTTCATTTGCAGCCGTTGAAAGGGGTTGAGCCACCATGATTACCAATTTCAAATTTTTTCAGCTCATTAAATAAGCGAACAACAACTGGTAAAGGATTTCTACTTAGCAGTCCACAATTAAGAACAGAACCAGGCAAGAATCATTTGCCAAATTCAACGAGAGTTCGTCTTACATCAATTTCTTCTATGCTTTAACTTAATTATTTTTTCAGGGGTTTCCAAGACTTTCTCATCGTATTTTCCTTCCTTCGTCTTTATTCTAGAGCTGCGAATTGACGATCCGGAAACAATTTTGTAAAAATTGTGCTGAAAGAACGTTTCGACATCTTTATTTGTGCCTGAATATAATAATCGTTTAATAAAATTCTTCCTTTTTCTGCAATAAAATCCCTAAGTGTAACCATAAGATTATCCTCTTCGCTTTTCGATTTTGCCGCCACTAATACACTATCAAAAAATCCTCCAAGCCTTGGTTCGCGCATGCTGTATTGTTTGCCTTATTGTCAAGGAGGTGGAGTGTAAAAATTTGTGTCGAACAAAATCAAGACGTGAGTCCAGTATTCCAAGACCAAATACGTTTGTTACCACACCACAACAAAATAAGTTTCCTCCATTGCCATCTTTCTAAAAGTTTGGAGAATGGAATAGTTTGCACAAGTCATTGCCGCAAGAAAATTGTACTTCATTCCTTAGTTCACGGCTAGCATAATTTTCTGAACAGATTCTGTAGAACGCGGCGGTCGTCACATATGCTTTGGAATATCTCGGAGAAAAGGACTTACATAAGTTCCCGGCAGTCGTATAAATGTTCCACAGTAGTATATCGCGTAATTTTCGTAAAACTCAGCAATTCTTGTTAGTAAACCGTCATTAGAAATCTATGTCCTCATTCTTCATATACCAAATCGGTGACTTCAATTACCATTGTCATGCGACGTATAGTAATTGAGAATGGTATAGTGCAATCCGCGAGGTAAAACCACCAAAAACACTAAACCCAGAAGGGAGACCTCCGTGGAGAGAGATGATCACCAGAGAGGGATTATGGTGACTGTAGAACTATAAAGAACAACGCAGACACGCACTCTAGTATGAGATATCAGCAAAAAGGGGGAAAGAAGGCAGGATAAGTTGAAAAAGCCACAAGACGGCCACACTTGGGGTTGCAGCACACTTTGTGCACCAAGAATCCGCAGACCTGACGTGGAGAGCTACTCGAAGTGGCAGCAGACGGTTGATGAAGACGAAGATATTCCGTTGGGGTCTAGTTCGGGGCCGAAATCTCCTTCGTTTTACTCTAGTTGTCCCCGGACTGCTTGTAGTAGTCCGCACTAAAATAATCTACCTAAAAACAATTATCGAAAAATACTGCGGTACTAAAAAATAAAAACTAAACCAGTTGAACCATAGATAGGATCTCCCGACAGGAGTGAACTGAGCGTCTATTCAGCGAGATCTCTTGAGGAGCGCTCTTGCAATGTGGGCAGCTTCAATTCCCGGTGGTTTTATCCATCGCCACCAGCTTGGGGAATTGAAAGGGTCAGGGCACCACAAATGGCTTCCATTATTTGTTGTTATGTCCTGAAGTAAGATTTTCATCGGTCCCGGATTTAGTAACAATTGCGGTATCTTTGATTCCCTTGAAAATTCTGCATCCTCATCTGGCTATCGCATATTTTTTCAAATCAGAACTAAATCATTTTTAGGAGGCATTGCTATTCTCCTACTTCAAAAAAACCAAGAGGTTGTAATCGAGAAATGTAGCATTTCCATTTATAATTTGAGGTTAATCCGACGCCATCGCATTACCCCGGTATTCACCATTTCTATTGATAGAATAGGCGTCGAATGCATTACGAGTACTTTTAAGAGAAGTGCTAGTCTGCAGAAGTTTGATGTACAAACTTTATGTATCCTCTTCATTCTTCGCTCGATTTTCTCAGGCCACAGTAGGCATGAAAAATGATTTACGAAAGATTTTTAGCCTCCGAAAATCGAACTGTCAAAAACAGCGTCATATGATTTCGGCTGTAGAAAAGAAAAGTTGGCTTTTCGAAACACGTGCCATTTTTTTACACCATCACTCACTGCCGACTGTACCGACACGGATAAGTCAAATTGACTTACAATGGATCATAGAGAAGCTTCTTCTAGCTCTTCACGAATTGCAATTAGAGAGCCATTCAAAAAACGTCTCCGTTGATCTTCAGCTCTACTCTAATCGTGAATTATGGTGCAAATGACGGGCTCAAATATTCGCACACACATCACAAGAGGATCAAATTTTTCATCGGAATTGCCACGATAGTTAAAGTTTCCGATTAATTTGAGACCTTACAATAGTAAAGAATTAGTATCACAGATATATATATCGGAGTCTGTAATGGAAGATAGAAATGCTGTGAGGCCAACATTACAGATACCAGGAATATAACTTCAAATGCAAGCATGAGAATAACAGTGGATGTTGCCATGGGTAACTGGAGCTCACAAGCGTAATGTATGTTGGAAGTTGCACATTACGCTGAGAGGCGGGTTAGGGATTGTCTCTTATTAGCTTTTAACGCGGACGGAAAAGAACGTCTACAAACAAATAGTAGCCAGTTTACTCCGGAGAACTCATTCAAGATTTTCTTTTCATACACTCGGATTTTGAGAATATCTAGCAATAATGTGAAGGAACTCAAGCTTTATAGCCTTAGTATGATGTTCTACAGGTCTATTCACAAACATATCTATTTCTCTTCACCTCGAAAACTCACCTTAGCAGAATTTCCTACTAAGAGCGTGGTGCAGATAAATTCTTGCATGGAATATATTCTACAGTTCCATTTGGGCCTAAAACGGAGAGCGCTCCTAGACAGTTTTAGGTAGGCTCCAAGCAAACTTAATATGATAGTCTATTGGACTTTCATCTTCGATTTCCAATACCAGAAAGCATTTGATATTATATGCAGGCCTTGCTCAAACCAGATTAGAGAGTTATATGAAGCTCATAGCCCGCAAGCTATTGCAGTGCGCAATTTATATAATTCAGAGCGACACTAAGATAAGTCGACGCGCAGACAAGAATCGGGTACCGGATAAATGTTAAAATAATACTATGGCTGACTTCACTGAATGAGTTATAGCAAATGTTTTAGGGCTAAACAATGTGCCAAGCAATAATTTCTGACTCAAATAAACCAAATCCATAGCAAAGCGTAAGTCAGTATCGAACTATCAGTTATTTCTGTCGAACGAAAATGAAATAACACGTCAGATATCACTGACAACATATCAACTAATCAAATAAGAATAAATGCCCTCGCGCGACGTACCCTGTTGAGATTATGAAAATAATGCACTACTGTGCTGTAGTTCTAAAAATAATTGCATCTTAGGTTGATTCAGTAACAGTACTTGCCTTTTTATTTCCGTATGAGTTTTGCAATCAATTATAAGTTGGGAGCAATCAAGTTAAAAAATTAGCAATGAGTCGTTGCTCTGGAAATTTGGTTGAGAAAATTATGTGTTACGAACGTTGCTTTGTAGAAAGTAGGCTTCAAACTCCAATTGCACAATGCCGTATCGTAGTGCTCAATTTGTTTTTTCGGATTGCCTTTGGGATTTGTGAAATATTGTTTGCTCAATACGATCAAATGTTTCCGTTTTGTGAATTTTACTGAATTTCAGAATTTTGCAAAGCGGTCAATATTTGCATTAACCAAAATACCTGTGCAATAATAGATTCTAACGTGGATGGTTCAAATTATTCCGTATTTTATATACGCGATTAGCGGATTGAAAGTACTGAAATATTTTCTGTAATTACTTGTTCTACCACTCTCCCAAAGTGTTTAGTTATTCTCTGAAATTTATTCAAAAGCAATTTATTTTCCAGGAGAAGAATATCATTTGGAAATTTTTCATTATCTTTCTCGTCGCAAGAAAATGGCAAATATTGTTGTCAACATTCAGGAAACCAAGTATCATTATTATCGAAAGCATATGTAGGCAACAAGTGAGAATTAACTTTTGTTTGTTCCTACACCAGAATGCAAAATATAAATCAATAAGTTCGTTGCAATTAACGAAATGCGTTTCAGCGTGGAACGCGCAGTACACTCAACAAGAATATATTTATGGTGAATTAAGAAGCAATATTGGAGGCTTAAGTTACAAGATCAGCTAACGTTGCTGCCAATAACTCTGAAGACCAGGCTTGTTCAAAAGAAGATTCGTTCCAGAAATCCGGCTATTGTAGCGAACTGGCTCAAGAGACCCAAAAAATATACAGGGATTTGTTCTTTACTAATTTGGAAAGAAAATGGTCGAGCTCCACTAGCCTGAGAAATACAATACCGGTCCCACGCGATCTTATCGGAGAAGTAGTAGCTGGTTGTGGACATTAAGGAATTATCAAATACAATTCAGAAATCTCAGCATTAGAAGCTATTTAAACTTAGAGAAAACCATATACCCCAAAGCTTACTTCCCTTCGCGTTTTTCTAATTTCAACGATTCTTTGAAGAACTCAAGTACCAAGCACAGTCTGCATGGATCTAACATCAAAAATCCACGCTATCTACCTTCCATTTCACTATCCTCACAACCTTGAAATTATTGATATGCGTTTGCTATTTTGTATTTCTATTGAAATCTACATTAAGAAAGTTCATACAAAAGTATTAATTATTAATAATTCCGTAAGCCTTTTCCTAATAAAGTAAATGCGGAACTACTTTGAGAATATGAAGAAAATAAATCAATAGATTACCATGGAAGCGAAATAACTCATATTTCAAATAATTTAACTACTACGCTTCAGCGATTTTCAACGATGTGTTCATGACTCTTTGCACGAATAAAGAACGCTTCTAGATGTCCCACACATCCAAAATAAATTTGAAGAACATGAATACATTTGCTACGTGTATGAATGCAATTTTGAAGCAAAATTTCACCAATTCTCTTCGAATTCTGGAGGCGAGTGCTTCAAAATACACACACTTAATATTTGAATCGATATTGAATTAATACTTCTATATTCATTGGCAATGCATAAAGCAGAAGAGTATAGTTAGCTAGAAAAGGGAACTTAATAAACAGAAATACGAATCATTCGAGGAATTGAAAATAAGAATTTAATTTTTCCAGGCGCTGCACCTAAGCAATGTAGTTTCGTTTTATTCTCAAAATACGATGAACCTTCCAATTCAAGAATAATTGAAAAATTCGTTGAAATATGGGTTCTTGCAGAAATATCTACTAGGATTCCAAAGAAATTTTAATTTGAAGCATTGCCCGCAGTGTTTTCGCCAAAACCGATCTTATTTTCAAACAGTCCTTTGTCTCTATAGGTTTTCTTTCGATTCACTCAGAATTTCAAGTTTCAGTTAGTAGTGCACGGTATTAGGCTTCAATATCGTTTGGAATTTCGATTATCGGTAATAGATTTCTTGCTTCCCTCAGACCTACTATCCATAGTGAACTTCTAGTGCATATTTCTAGGCAAAATCGATTCCAGAAATCATACCGGGCATCTTTGCTTTCAACGCCGTAGCTAGTCTCAAAAGGTGGGTTTGCACCAGCTAGTTCAGCCGATTCTCTACTGCTAGTTAAACTTAATTGACTCAAGCATAACTTCCTCAGGAGCCAGATCCCTGTCAGACAGATCTCCAGCATATATCGAGTTAACTTTTAAAAAAGGAAGAGTTTCTAGCATCAGCGCCCTCATTTTTTTGTTCGGTCTACATGTGCTCTTTCCTAACAGCCACAGTCGCTCACAGACCGATACATTCCCAGGAGGAAATTTAACTTCCATGTACTGTACAATATCAGGTTTCTTGACTGTTCTTTTTTTTCGAGATCCGTTTATATACCGATTCACCTGATCATTCGTCTTCAGTTGCCACTATACCTACTTTAAAGGTGGCAACTGAACTCTTTCCAGCGAGTGAAATGTTTTTTTTACTTGTTTGTGGCTTTATCATTCCAGATAAAAAGTGTTATCATGACTCTTCTCACTTTTCTTTCTAATGTAATTCGTTTCGATTTGCAATGATGCAGATCTTGACCTTCGGTGTAGGACTGTTCTTATATGACTTGATTTAAAAACATATAGTGCCATCCTTGTTCCTGCTAAAGAAAGAACTTCTGTTTGTAAATACTTCTTCACGGATTGAATCTGCTCTAATAGATTAACATAAAACTAGACAGTGCATTTGAATTCAGAAGTTCTTTGGATCATAATATTGTGTTCACAATAATTTGCAGCTTTGATGAAGTAGTATCAAAGCTTAAGAAATCTGTGAAGTACTAAATACATTCCTGCATATCTCGTCCTGTTTTATAGAATCGAACTAATTATTATGATATTTCTCAAATTTGCTCAATTGTTTAGCTTCGATTTAAAGTCTTGTATTGCTTTTTTACCCGCTCTAGGCATTATGCAAGGTGGGTACCTTCTCGTACTATTCGGTTAACTTGATGATTCATCCTATGACTGAGACACGCAATGTGAGCTATGTTCGACTTCTTAGCTATCCTTACATTCTCTGAAGCACTCCCAGCAACCTGAAATGCTACTCAACCATCAAAAAGAACATCGAAAATGTCTGAATTATCCCTAAGTTCTTTGTATGGGTTTCAGCATCAGGTGATGCTGTTTCAAAATGGTATCCAATATCATCTGAAGATTCAATTTCACTGGAGTCATAGTTCGCTTCAGTACTTGCTTAATTATTCTTAGCGATTGGGATAATTGAGATTAGTAGGCAAATAAATTATCTAGCTTCACTACTTGAATTGAGATCAGTGTATGTATTTTCTCGAACAGGAAACAAACAGTCCCACAAAGTGAGTTGCAAATTTAGTCAAACCATCATAGCTGATACATTCTTTTGTTCTGTTCTCTTCCATACTCATCTATTTCTAAACGAACTGAAACATTCTAAACATCGTCTGCTGTACTGATTTGTGAGAAAACTTGTAAGTGTGTCTTGACTGATCCTATATAATTTTTTGTGAATAAGAGCAACTGTCGATATGTGTTCAGCGAGGTAAGCCACGAAAAGGCGCGCGGGAAGCATGATCTTCCCGTATGTTAGTTGAAAGTTGAATACGTGGATATCTGATGCAATAAAAATTGGCAGACTTCAGCGGATATTATATGGCGCATTTTGAATAAACAGGAAACTATCTTTTTTTCTTCGTATGACGATGAACTATCCCTAGAGCTTGTCAAAATTTTTAGTTAATAAATGTGTTCTGCACTTCACTACCAGCATAATATTGATTATATGAGAAGTAGTAGTGCTCACAGTCGCGTACTTGCTTTCTCAGTCATGGTTATCACAGCCTGGAGCTATTCTCATTTAATTTTGGAGCTTCAACAGTTGCGGAGAAGCCCACACACATTCAGCTGGTCTCGCGAATGAAATTGCCTGTCGACTTAAAACAATTTGCGGCTGCTTGAATAAACCGAAGATCCTCAGAATGTCCTCCACAATCTTCACTTTCTTAAAAACTTTAGATCAAACAAGAACAGAAGGAATAGGGAGTACAATAATTTTTATAGTAAGGAAAATTTGGCGGGTACGCTAGAGCGGCGCTGGTCCAGCCTATAACACTATATTTTTCTCAACGTCTATGGAAGCGGAAATGGTTACTGTATCTTGGAAATACCTTAAAAATATACCAGAGTTTGTTATACTACTTTAAGGATGGTTTAAACTCTGAGGAAAATCACTCTGTAGGTATTTCTCTTTGGATTCAAGGAGGAAAATCATTTGCCAGTTTAGACTAAAAAATATACAATATGCGACCGAAGATCTGGAGCCTAAGTTTTCAATCTACTATTTTGGTTCAAAGTTAGAACAGAAATTCCTTAATAAACGCTATGTTTTTGCGTTTCAGAGTTGTGCAACCGTTGTTATGAATAAAGTCACGACAATACCAGCATGTTTCCCTTTTTTGAAAACACCGGCATCGAAGCCCCGTTGATGGAGTCAGGGAGGCCTCTGAATGATTTGTCTGACGACGAAGTCTTGACTGTTACCGCTATTTGCTTCAAAACATTTTCAATCACGATGTCTCAATAAAATTCGGCATTGGAATTCCAAGATTCTCAGAGACTTAATCGAACTCACACTAATCTGAAGAAGATCTTGGTGTTGTGAACAGTTTGAAAAAGGACTTGAAGAGGCGTGCTGTATGTTGTTCTTGTTCAAAACCAATTGCAAGAACGAGTTCGAGCAGTTCCATTGACGAAGAGAGGAAATTCACAGTTCTGAGTAATGGAAGTAGTTTCCTAGCTGGAAATTTACGTAGTGCACTGAAATATGGATATATTCAGGACGAGTTAAGAAGTGTCAAACCTCTTCTCACTATGAAAATTCGAATTGAATGAGTTCAGTTGTTTTTCATCTTTTGTCAACCAATTCAACAGCGCTTTGCTATTCTGTTCTATGTAGAACTAAGTTAAATTCCTTGAAATGTGGTTTCATGGCACCCAAATCAATAGGAGGGTCATTATTGCACAAGGTAAGCAAGTTACGAAAAGCTTCATGCAAAAGCAAAGGAATCGTAACTAGCGCTATGTTGTTGGCTGATGTGGAACGATAGAGCTACGATCGACTCAGAGAATCTCGCTTTGATAAAAATATCGGCTTTTGGTCTTTTGTTTAGGCAAATGTTGCAAAAAATGCGGCGGCAAACCGCCCTTAGGAGCTTGATTTGCTCCAGCTCTAAGTGTGGACAAAGACTTGATCCGTAACTGTCTTGTAGAGAAACTGTTCTTTGATGCTTCGAATAAGTTTTGTTTGGAGCTGGCTGAACTATTTTGTTCCTACAAGATAGTGCCAAAACGCACTCCTGCTTGAATAAAAATATGTTGAAAGAAGAAGAGAGAAGATCTGGTCGGAAACTGAAGATTGTGAATCGGCCAACCAATTCACCAGATTTAAGTGTATTTGATCTAGGTATATTCAGTTCTATGAGATCGATGTAACAAGGAAAGAGCGCAAGTACTATTGATGAGCTCAATATATCTGTTCATATATCCTTCTATGAAGTTTGAGGTACGTCTTTGATGAAAATCTTAGTTACTCGAGATGCAGTAATGAAGATTATTATTGAAGAAGAAGGACCGAATCAGTTTAAGGTTCTTTATGCAAAAATTTGCAAAGACTACGCTCAATTGAAGGTATTGAAAGTGCTCACTGTGATAAAGTGACTACCGCATCTGCTAAAATCTGCTTATAGCCCGCAAATAATAAATAAGAGAACAGAAATTTGATAAAAGAGTCCAGGGTCCCCCGGAAATATTTTCGGAATTGTCTACTTCTTGTCAATGGATGGGCTACTCATACCTCGGAAAAATATTTACAAAAGATGTTTACTCCAATAAACTGTTAAATGAAAGTGTCGTCTATTTTGTAGGCCCATATTTCCGGTGCGACTTCGAAGATGAAGATTTAAATTTCCGGCTGCAGTATCAATGAGTGAATCTTACTGAAATGAATTTTTTGTGCAAAGCTACTGCTATCGTCTCATTATTTGCGAGCGCTGAATGAGTGGCAAGCATAGAGAGAGGTGTTTTCTCATTACTTACTGTTGACATCGGCACAGGGTCTATGAATTGATTCCTTGTATCCAATTAAAGTTAAGAACTATCTGTATGCTTTTGAAGTGTTTTCATCAGCTCAAAACACTGTCATGTTCCATGTCGACTCACTAAGTATAGGAAACGACGGGAATAATAAATACACTAATGTAGTACTTGTGACAAAAGTACAGAAGGTAAAACTTCTCGGATGTTTAACAGGCTTTCCGATTCCGAAAAAATGACCGAAGTCAGAGCCTTCGGAAAACTGCCCGGACATTCAGTAAGTCTTCCAACTCCATACAGTTGACCAGACTCTGATGCGTGCGATTTCTAGAAACCTCCAGAATGTTCGGTAGTTTTCGTTAAGTGAAAGATAGGACGAATCGCGGTATTAGACTGTTACTAGAACATCTCGGACATTCGATATGTTCGGTAGCCACGTACAGCACCTGCTTCATGGGTTTTTAACAGAGCGGGGCAAGCCATTTCGGAGATGAGTGATAGTGTAACTACGATGCCGATTGAAGTGGATTATGAAGTGGCCTGGTCCAACCAAAAGTCTATCTGACGGTTTCAATTAAATGTATAATGGCTCAGTCAGTGGATTGTAACTGAAAAAGCAACGTAAAATATCTGCGCTTTGAAAATATTGCCGAACAATTTCCAAATTTAAAATAGAGGACTCACCTAAATGGAATTTCCCATGTATAATGGAAAATGCGAGGTGCCATGATTTTACTGCGTGCCACGGAAATTCAATCATCCCCAATTGTTTGTCTCCAATATTTATTGCATTTGGTGATCATATTTGCCAGAAACATGTTGTGAAGCTTGATGCAGTATTTATTTTCTTATTTTTAGGAGATCGTTAAAGCAGCTGCCAGTGCAAAAATAAATTGCTTCTCGCGCAGAGCTCCAACAGTTCCTATCGATATTTTTGCAATTCGTGCTAACGGACCTGAATATCTTTTAGACTGAAAAGTTCAATGCCACTCCGAAAAATACCATTTATCAAATACTGGTAACTGAATCGAATGACTAATCATTTTTATTTTTTAATTCACAACTTAGCAAACAACTCATTGTCTTTCCCGTCCTTCATCCGCTATTTCCTACTCGATTACAAAATATAACCGAAGTCGAGTTTCTCGATTTCAATCCTAAAGCACTGCGCATCCTATAACACAATACCATAAACACAATGCAGTACTAGACTGCAAATTTGTATCGTTCTGTTATTGTTTTCTATTCTGTATACATACATATTCCGTTATGAGATCAGAACATTGTGTCCTTAATCCACTTTATACAATGTTCATCTATCTGAATTGTCCATTGCGGTCAAATTAGTGACCGAAGCCTCAGCTCGATGTTCCAAAAACTGGATCGGTAGCAAGAATTTCAAAGGGTACAGGTCCTCAGCCTGTATTGATAGGCACTCGTCTGTGGTTTCGCGTTTGGGGTACAGAGGAACATTTCTTACACTCTGTTCGTCCTTCAGTAATTGTAATCTATTGCCTTTGCTCTGGTTTTGCGCTCCTCATTTTATAACTAAATCTTTTGGAGCGTATCTTGCAGTTAGCGCTTATTTGAGACAATTTACTAAAAGAATCGACTTCATCTGCTTATTACCGAATCTCTACCTTGATTTTCATTGCTAGTAGATGTTTGCAATAAGTTCCGCATCACTTCGGTGTGATCACGAAATCATAAAAACTGGTTCTTGAAGTGAATATTTCGAAAATTTGAAACTCCACTTACTGTTGGTGTACAGCAATTAATCTCCGAACTAAGTCCGTGAACATTCTATCATTTAATCGTGAACTCTGTAACCGTTACTAGCTTCATTCTCGCACCATAAGTCATAGCTACCACCGAATGTGATAAATGGATAGGTGGAATACGTGTTGATAGACTCTTGAACGTACCAGAGGCTAGAAGACCTACGAATGGGATTCTTTAGATTTGATAGGTAATGAAAACTACCGGATGTTCTGTTTTCTTTGAAAGTTCAGAAGTTCAACATTTACGGGATTTAATATTATTTAATACATGAAAATCTTTGCAACTCTCCTCTTATGCTGAAGAATGAAACAAAGGAGCAGTTTTTGCAAAAATTTTCATTTCATTAGCACTGTTTTGAAGAATAAATGGGTTTTAAACAAGGCCAGCGAAAGTAAAGATCGTGCGATCCTCCTGGGAAAAGACCAACCAAATTACGAACCCAAAAGACAAGAGCCACGACTTATGGGTGACAAAAAATCAACCTGACGTGGTATCGAAGCCTGAAATTTTCATTTCGTGAGAAACGAATGTACCAGCCAAAATTTTGAATACTGACCAGTAGGTGGCGAGTACAATTCGAAACAAGAAGGCAAAGAGTTCAGCTGTGACGTCACGGCCCAACTCTTGGAATATTTCGTTTGACGAAACCCTCTCGAGCGCTGATAGAGCCTACCTACTCGACAGAATCTTCTCAAATACGACAGAAGAGGCCAAAAAGCACAGTGAGTGATAGTTGAAGTGAATTCTATACCGGTGGCGGTTGATTTAGAGCTGAAAACTTGTTTATTTACTGAAATGAACCTAATATTCTCGATTGCAGTGAGTACTTAGGTCAGAGTCATATAACCAGGGTTTGAAAGCAGAGCAATAACCCTTGCACGGACTCATCAATATTTTTGGCTCGCATTAGTGGTTTTTGGCAAAGGTACGGAGTATTATGTCTTCGCATTAGGTTAAATGCGCGTAAACTGTGCATCGATACACTGAGATGTTGAAACACTATTTCACCTTCTTTCTTCTTTTTTATCCTATTGTTTTTATTTACCTTCTGTTCTCTCTTATATAATTTCATTTAGCATACTTTCATGATTTCTTGTCTATTTCCTTTTCCTTTGACTTCTACCATTAATGATGGAAACGAACCGTTTGTTACAGATGTACTGGAACCTGAACTTCTCAATATTCATCCTGAGTCTGGGATATTCTACGGTTTACCTTGGACACGATTTAAACGTGTATCATCTGTACTCTTTTACCAGTGTAATGTTTCTATCCTACCTATCTAGCAATATACAAACTACCTCGGCCGCTGATTTCTCCGTCACCAATATATCATCCTGAACCGCCTTCTCTTGGTTTCCCTCAGATGTTCGGAATAGGAATGAGGTAAGGGGATGATAATCCGATTCGACTTCGGTACTGTTAGGTGATAAGGAAAGCAGATTAGAATTTGTCTCGTGTACTTGTAATTTTCCCTCTATCAAAATCCTATCGGCACTCGCACTAAATTTATAAGACACTCAAGCACCATCTTTGTACAATTGAAAGCGCTATCTGGTCTTTGGCCTGAATTTAGCATTTTAAAGACCTTAACTCTATCACTTCAAAGTAGAAACCCGGTTCTTGACTTTAACATTGTGTTTCTCTTACACCACGTGCGTGAGATGGAAGATTCAATGATGGATCAGATGTGGTTTAGGTTTAGGAGACAGATTTCGCCTTTAATGAAAGACACTTGAGCCACATTTTTCGTTCTATGAAGTATCTCTTATGCCTACATTCGGCGAAATGGTGTTGGAGTTTTGATCGAATTGTGTGTGTTACGGGTGGTAATCGTATTTTCTTCAGGATGCGAAATTCTTTCTGAAATAATTTTCTAATTTCGCCAAAATCATTTTGGATACAAATGATCTGTAAAGAGCCACCTTATTCGTAGCTTGAAAAATCATATTGCACACAAATTAATTCCTCAGCTAATAGTGAAATCCCTTCCTTCTTTATTCAGTTCAGGCTATGTACGATTCTTAGTTAAATGTATACATACTCGTTTTTTTGAATTATTCCCAAACAATTTTCAAGTATTTCTCGCTTCAAGTCGTTTGAGTTCGGATATGATCGCAATTTGAATAGCAAATCCTTCTGCCTTTTGAGCCTAACTAGTTGTTTATATTGTCCTCATGTACATTGTTCTACCCATTCTGATTAGTTTTTACTGAAACCTGAGCATTCCAAAATATTCTGATTTGTTCATGGTCGATACCAAAGATTTCTGGTTCAAATAGGCTCGTTTTGTTGAGTTATAATTCCCTCAGAATTGAGTTAGTTGTTTCGGATGACATACCTTCACACAACCTTGGATTGTGTTGGTCTTGTCGTGCAATCTGATTTGCTTCGTAGGCTTAATAGTAAGTGGGCCAAGTCTCCTTCATGTCGCATGCCATGCTTATTCGGCCATCATTCGTACCTCCTATTCATTTGATAAAGGCGTTTGAATCGTGTACGCATTTCTTACGTGATCAGAACGCATTCCACATCTCCTATGAAAATTTTCAGTCAGGTGTTAGAAATAGCTGCGTGTACCATTCCTCTCCAGTCGCATTCTTTCCGCGCTCGCATAAATATGGCGTTCGCCGCATGTTGTAGTCTTGTCGCTAGCATTCATTGGTCTCTGGGTGTGGGTATGGGTCGGGGAGGATTAGGTGGTGCAGTCCTCAAATTTCTCCCAGTATTTGAATCGTAGAATGCCGGTGAAACATAAACTCAAAAGTATATCCGCAATCGTTCGAGTCCTGGTGAGGTCATTTAATGTTAAATTGATATTTTTTAAGTACGGTTCAAATTCTGAGAATTTTCGAAGCTTAGAATCATCGCTAGCGAAAATCGGCAGCCTCTCAAATTACATTTTAAGCGTAATCAGACAGTTTTTTCGAGTTCAGAACTTTAAAAATTGGAATCCAATAGATCTTCTTGTCATCATAAAAGTACATATAATCATGAATTTACTTAATATGTCGCTCGTTGTTATCATGAGAAACGAATTTGATGTTCAGAAGGGCAAATAATAAATTGATTGATAATTTCTGCCCAAACTTGGCTCTTAGTAACGTTCTCGAGGCGATTTTTCATACCTCCTGCGGAGTCCACAGTAATCGGTAAGAGTTTGAGAGTTTTTGAGCTATGGAGTTGCAATGAGAATTACGTAAGGTTTTTGTATAACGCTACTGACTCCAGGCAAAAAACCAAAACATTGGCGCAGCGCCGGAGCTCGCCTGTTACAGCTCGACGGGCTCATCGAGTAGAACAGTTGACCATTTGTGGATTTGTACTGTTCGAATAGGATTCCCATGTATTGAATTACGCTGTGAAGAATGTGCACTCACTGAAGTGTTGGATCGGTTGAAAGTTAGCTTCAAAATTTCTACCTCCAACGCTGGAATTCGGGATGGATCTGTTCCGCCTCTGCGAATTGAGATCAGATTCGTGACGGATAATGAAGTCCGAGCTTAACCTTAAAAATTTTTTCTGCGTTATGTCAAGTTGCAGATGATACAGACGTGAGCCGACTCGCTCTGTGAAGTATCCGTGTCCAACGCATAGAAGTAAGCCACTTGGATTGGTATCAAGTTTCCTTGGAGTTTACTTCAAGCTGTCTACAGTTTCAATCCTACGATTTCAGCTAATATATGCAGGATTCGAGGTGATTATTTAGGGTGAAAGCAAGGATCTCTGCAAGGTAAAGTTGACGGCAGCATACGATACCAGCGTTTTTGATACATGATTCTTTACATTTCGCCCTTTTCACTCCATTTCCTTTTGATTGCTCTCTGTATTTCCTTTATTCAGCATCTTTTTACCATTACCTATTAATCTCTTTTTTCTGCAATTTCTAGATACCATGATAAAGACAAACCGTTTCCTACAGATACACCTGACCCTGAACTTACCATGATTTTTTTAAATTCAGGATATCTTACGATTTTTACCAAAGGCACAACTCCCACGTATGCCATCTGTACTCTTACAATTATGTAAGCATAGCTTGCACTATTATCTGCCTGGTGGTCTCTTCTTCGGGAGGCCTTACCACTCTGTTCTGCCAGCAGGTATTTGTGTCCGCCAGGGTGACACTGACAACTCGCCATTACCAGTATAATGTTTCCATCAAACTTTTTTAGTCTATATAAATCACTTCGACCTCGGATTTCTCGACCACTGATATATCAGCTTGAGCCGACTTTTCTTGGTTCCTCTCAGTTATACTGACAAAGCTGTTTGGCTTAGCGAAAGTAAGTAGTAATAATAAGTTCTTGTTGTTCCGCATTACGAGCCAATGAATTCTCCTACTTCATTGAATTTTGGTCCATAGATCTCTATACCATGAGGATAGTGAGTAAAATGTTATTGTGATTTGCATGGGATTATCGCGATTTCCTGAACATGCGCTTACAATTTTAATGATAATATGTATGAATTACATCCGTGGAGCCTGCTTATCACTCTCTGTGATGCCAAACAGCGTTATAATTTTACACTGCTCCATAAATATTGCAAGGCAATCTAATTGACTGATGCTATCCACCATCGAGGAAAGAATATGCCTGGATAATCGAATTCTAACAGTATGATAATTTCAACAGTATCTCATTTTGGCAAAGAAACATGCTACAGCAAGAAGCAATGAGTTTTTGTGTCCAAACAGATCATACACGGACAAATCGATTTCTTCTTTTTTGGAATGAGAGAAATTGCGAATAGTTACTGCAACAGTAGGGACACCAAAGAACATAGTTAGACATTAAAACTCCGGATCGCTTACTTCTCGTGATTGTACGTAACATCACCGCAACAGCACATGGATTTGGCTCGGTGTCCGACACATTATAATTGGAAGCCCCCTTGCACTCGAATATGCCTTAATTGATTTAGTCTGGAAAATACTACATTCACCTTGGCAGTGGTAAGGTTTTGCGACCAAAAATAATGGTTGTTGCTTGATCCAGACTCATACAATCTGAATTGATACCCAATTTGACAAAATTTGTATTGGCTTTTATCCAACAAATGGAAGCAACGATAAAATTCCTTAGATCTGCTTTGATTACCATCACAATAAACCTAAATGCAATCTTAAGCGTAGATTTGAAACAATTGGGTATTACTATTCGTTACAGCCTACAACGACTTCTAAACTTGGACTTCGCTTCCCTGTCTTCCCTTTCTACGTCGATGCCCAACTAAACTAATTCGTCACCAAATAACATTGGATTTCGAGCTACTTTGTATTCTTATCTTATTCGAAATGATTTGCAGAAGTAGAAGGCAGAACACTTAATACTCTGACCAATATCATTGCAACGCATGAACAGAAAGAAGTTTCTTCGTCACCAATCATTGGAGGGGCAGCAATAGATAGAAGCAGAATCCATGCACGCGATTTATCTTAGCTCACTCCAAGAACTATATAGATCCGAAATTGGATATGACATTCAATGTACCCAGACAGTACGATGTGATGCTGTAGTCTACGCACTCTCTGCTAGAGGATAAACGGACTGTTCCAGCATCATTTAGATGAATGGCGACGAAAAATAATTGTATATAATTAGATTTGGCTTTTTCTTGAATCTAGGAAATTATTTGCGGTTACTCGTGATACTTCCGAAAGATAAAATGAATTGTCATTCACTAATAAATTGGATCTAATCATATGCTTGATCAACGCTTACCTAATTCGGTCGCCTACTGACTGTGAATTACTATCCAACACTGTTCAGTAGTATCATGTAGACCTAGCAGATGAATATCTTGATTGGTCAGCCCCGTGTCAAATTCTGCGCGACTAACCCGGGCAAGACTGCCGGGACACAATTGTTGTTTATTCTGCTATCCACTCAGTGATGTGCACGTCTTAGAACAAACGAGTCGTAGATCGACGTGAGAAATGGACAGGCTTGGCGGGTAAAGTAAACTTGATTGGTTGGCGCTGCAAATCGGTGTTCTAGATAAACTGAAGATGAGTCAAGGAAAGGTACTGACCGTTCGTCCAGTAGATTTGCTATGTAACTGTCAGAAAAGGGCATATTCGGATATATATATCTTGTAGAAATGAAGCTGACCAAACAAGATCCCCGTCCGTCTTCTTCCGATTACTGTGCACTCTACTACATCAAAAGTTTCGGAAGGGTGTTGTTATTTGCTCCGGTCCAAATTCTTAATCTTTGACATTATTGGCCGTACTGAAGCTTAAGATTACAGAGCAATCTATCCAGCTAAAGAGAGTTTTCTAGATATTCAACGAGAGATCTGTGTGATGTGTCGCAAAACGATATCGCTGGAACGCATCTCATCATCAAGTGCCGCGCAGATCGACTGCGTTTTTTGTCCGGGGCTCATCTAGCACGCATCTTTTTGCTTTTTACCAACCCTCCAGCAATGAGAAAACAGAGCCAGAATGACAATCGTGTGTGGCAAAATGCCCATTTGTATGTCAAAGTGTCTCGGGCAGTATCCTTCACAACTGTACAGTATGATATTCCAATGTATCGTGCTCTAGACTCGACATATTTCAGGTTTATTACGGGAACGTCGAAAAGCAAAAGCTATGAGTAGAATCAAAAAACACCAAGGAAAGCACTACAAGCTAGTGGTACAGTACTAACGTTAGGTAGTCGTGGCAGATCATATCATTGAATCGTGGTGACGGAAAGCTAAATTGACGAGCTTCAGGATTAAGTCTACTATCACGTCTTGGAACTGTTGGAGATTGAACAATAGCTATCATGCTTCTCATTTTGCAGATTCTTTTTGTAAAAATAGAAAAAATGTCCACCGAGCCTATGTGAAACACGAAGCCATAGTCCTCTCCAAGTGAAGAGCTTTTCATTCTCCTTCCACAATTGCGAAAACGGTGTGCTTCTAATCGTTGGCACGCGATCATGCTGCTATGTGTGGTCTAAAACAAAGTTTCCTCGGAATCCAGTCCGGAAGGAAAGCGACCTAAATCTCAAGGAATCCCTATTCTCCCTGAATTGAAAATACACTGCAGTAGCATTGAACAGCTCCTATTGCAAGGCCTGGTGAGAGCTAAATCGACCTTACAGTTAAGTTATGCCAGAGACTGTGATAATCTCCGTCCGAGTGTTCAAACGCAGTAACGACATTTTCAATTTTAGGTGGCCCTTCGGTCACAGAATTAGGAGCATCAGGTTTTGTAGAGAATCATAAGATCAATGTTCAAATTATTAGATGACGATAGCAGGCTGCTACGCTTCGAAAGCGATGGTAGCATATACTTCTAATCAAAATAGTTTCCTATTTCTATGGCAGGAGTAATGTTGAGTCTAGGAGTGAGGCGTCTTGAATATGCTTCACTTCCTCCTGTATCGAGGTATGTCAAAACTCAAGTCTGCCTGGTTCAATAAGGAATGCTTCACTGAGATCGCCTTCGTAATATACAATCTTCGATAGACAATTACTAATTCAATAATTAGACTGTTCATGTTCTTGAAGATCTCACCCACAGTTTTGTTCACTTGCATCATTGATCTCATATGCATCACCATGCGTTTGAAGCGGTAAAGTACTGAGAACATACCCTATTTCTCGACGCTTTTCTGCTTTTCAACTAGTCTTATCGCAAAACCGCCAAGCTCAAGAAGTCAGCTCCTCGTACGATCCGGAATGTTGCTACTGTCAGAGCGAAAATCCAGATACTGCCTAATTCTGTTTCATTTAATCGATATGACACCTTCTGATGTGTTTCTGCTCTGTTCTTTCGCTGCCTGATCGTTCGAGCAGATGCTAAACTTAGATTTCTTCTACGAAATAGCAGTACCTTTCCTCCATTTCAGATGCACAAGTATTTTCTCGCTGATCCCTGGCCTACCAACAAAGTGGTTCTGTATTTTTGCGAAATGCTCGTGTCGTTGCAAACAGACATCTGTTAGGGACTAGACGGCACGTCCAGTTAAGCTACGAGCTTCAAGCGCAACTTGTTTTTCCGGGGCCTGAAAAACAAAAAAATGACACGCGGCAGCACGATATCATAGACAAAATCTCAAAACTGTTTGCATCTGTAGTAAGGGACCATTGAAGTAGTCGACTCATTGGTGTCAGAACTGTCCATTCTTCATGGACTTGAGATTGCACCTGTAATCACAACTGCGCTGCGTTCTTGCCTCAAATCTGAAACAGCAGAGTGGAAATGAAAATGAGTAAGTTTATTTTTTGTACAGTTTGCATGGAACGAATGAGAATAGAGCAGGAATCTTTCAGTTGTGCTCGAGATAGAGTTCGAGTTATGGCTTGAAATCGAGACCATGTTGCACTCACCCCCAAGGGTTGCGCTTGAAGTAGGTTCATAATCAAACTCCATTAGAGAACACGGTCTGCGTGCGGCATGATGGCCAAGTCCAAAAAGTCACCACCCCACTCAATATCACTTATATCGTGCGAACTACTCGGCGTTTCAGACGGTGTAGAGTTATGGGATCCTTGGCTGAGCGACAGAAGCTGCCCTTCTAGTTCTGATAGCTGTGACCGCAGGTTGTCCACTTGCTGTTGTATTTGGTTGCACGTTGTCTGGGCTTCGTCGCGTTCCTTCTCCACCTCGATGACATGGGATACCAGAAGCGTTTGGTAGTGTCGATATGTTTCGCGTGAGAGCCACGCACTCACGTTCTTCGTCTGCCCTCGACATAGCAAGTCGCATTCTGCACGATTCCGCGCTGTCTTCTTCAATGTCCGCAGTGCTAGGGCTGCGCGAATCTTTGGCGCTGGTTCCATTTCCATTCGCGTTGCTTTGACTGTGAGAACAAGCGTGCGAACACTCTAAATCCTTGCGTGCACCCTTTTAAGTGCATGCAGAGTACACTCTTCACTGATCTAGCTGAAGATTCGTTGCTTCAGATACTATACTTCACACCGATGCAAGGGTTTTTCAGGTTTCGGAGTGAGGGTAACCGCACGGCTTTTCTCTTCTGTATACCGTAACACTATTTTCCTGCTGTAATCCGGACAATCCCCTGTGAACTCGGCTCCGACTTTCGTTGAGAGTATTCTCTATCATCTACTCTTTACCGCTCTGAAGTATTCTTAGAGGCTGTCGTAGACAACTCGAGGAGGGACCTGTCGCAAGTAAATCTAGAATCCATGCTTCAATCGACTTCTAGGATTTAGTGATGGTTCCCTCATTCATTTGAGGAAAAAAACCCAAATTCCATGAATGGTGATCTGAACCACTCATTAATCATATGCAAAACCTTGTAATTCATTCCTCCTTTCGTGTGTCCCTCATCTGACAGCAGCGCGCTGACGTAATCTAGGGGTTGGTACACATCCTGGCATGAAGAATTATTCTTCAATTTTAGTGTCGCGATCACGCGCTTGGAGCACAGCAAGGAATAGGGTATCATTCACACTGTACCCACGATGTGCCAGCGTGTTTTAAGAAGCACAACAGGTACAGCATTCCACACCTATAAAGGCTATAAATCATAGATTTTTGGCCGCCACAACACCAAACAAGGGCAGCATAACGATACCGTGCTCGGTTATCTCGAACAGAGTTTGCTTGATTGTTCAGTACGGGCCCATCATTAGCTTTTTTGTGGTCTCAAAATCATATCCGATTGGTTTGTTCAAAAGCGTTACTGTATGAGTTTCTCTGTTCCTCGTGCTTCTACACTTTGCAAATTCGCTAATCGTAAAAACTGTTCGTCCTTGCTGGACCGTGTCATAAGAGTTTTTGAAATTTGATTACTTTTCTTGGCAGGTATTCCTCCTTTTTACGTAACAAATTGAAATTCTATAATTCGAATGGAACAGAATCCATAATTTTGAATCAAAGAGGATTGACTAAGGTCATTTCGTGCGAGATCTCGTTTGCAACCTGCGCATGTTTCTGCTGAAGTGGAGTGAATAACCCGAATCAGATTGTGTTCCCGGTTATAATCAACTCTACGAAAATGCTAGCGCATTCCGTGACGATACCCTCGAGGAATCATCAAATTTCATCTTGGTCTCGCGTTGATGCATACACTCCCCAGCGTTAGACTAGTCAAGTAAATGGTTGTACAGTAAATTTTAAATAAAAAAGTCTTGAAAACAGTTATCCTTTTGAAAGGCGTGGCGGGCAAACATTTTGATTTGCATGCATTCTCAAATTTAATGTAGAGCCAACTTGTAAGTGGCGAAAAGCCAATCCTCTGAAGGAAGATCTTTATTCTGAAGATCTGGAGCGGAGAAAAGATAGAAACTGTTCTAGAATGAAGCAGGGTAAAATGGATCTTCTGAGTTTGTAGTTCTACTGTATTCTAGGTAGTAAAGTCAAAAAATAAAGGAAATCGTCGTATTTAAAACGAAAATATGCGGAGAAGGGCAATCATTACATTTGTGTGAAGTGGAAAATCGATCGTTCGCAGAAACGATATATACTGCATTTGTACAATTGCATCTAGAATTCAATACGAAGAATGATTTTTTTGCAATGCAAAATATTTGCGTTTCCTAAGCCATGGACTTTCCATAATTAAAATTGGGAACTTGTATGATAAGAAATACCTATAGGTTCACCAGTTACTGTGATAAAGGCAGAATACCTGTTCGAGGCATCGTGAAATGTCCAAGCATACTGACGGAACATGAGCGGCTCAGATGCAGGTCACGAGTTTATGTAACTAAGACACATTCATGTGGAACCTTTGAATCAGATGCTTTTTACAGAAATTCGTACTAACTTCCGATTTATTCCTCGTGCTTTTAGAAAACGAACTAGATCTTGGCCATGATAAACTCGACAATGCAGCACACCTCGTTTAGTGTCACTAGTAAGCATTTCATATGCTATGTAATATTTTACTAGTAAATGCTACGGATAATATCATATCTGTGACTCTCAAGCTGACCTTGAAGCCGACTGAACGAAAATCAGTACAATTATCACGCTTTATCAGTTGTGCTCAATAACTATTCCAGTAAGTTAATATCAAAATCTTTATTTCAGAAGAAAGTAGTAACTTAGCAAAACATTCCATTGATTCCTGCAAATCTCGCGAGAATGCTTATTATTGAATTACAATCATAGAACAAAACGACTAAAGACAGTCTATAAATGTGCTGAGGAAAGACAAAAACGCGTCGAACTTCTGTTGACAGATGTAAGATGGAAAGTAGGAAAACTTTGAGATATTAACTTAAAGATTTGGGGACTACAGTATTACTGAAGACTGAAAGAGCTTCCTTCAGCTTTGAATGCAGAAAGAGCAAGGGGAAGGAGTCCTTCAACATTTATGATAGTTGCCAAACTAGCTCGGTTAACCATGAATCATAAATTCTAAATGGTAACACTATGCTTAAAGATCTAAACTGCAAAACTTCGCTAGGCAACTACAAGTTATTAATTAGAGATGATGTGTCACATTATCCTAAATCAATGGACCAATTAAAATACCATCCTAGCATTTAATGGCTTTGACTCCTCATAGGTTCTGTGGACGGTGCAGAATTCGCCCTCGTGGCTGCGGTCATCTAAATTGAAACCTACAAGTCAGCGGTAATTAGTGTACCGCAATAAGCTTGCTTTCTGGATTAGCGGCTGTTTATTGCTGCACACTTTATGCAGCAGTGCTATGTATAATGCATTTTTAGGCTTAACGTAGGCTATTTAGAAATCAAGCTTTTCACTTTAAAGCGCTAATTTCGGTAAAGGCTTTCTCTAAACGTAAAATAATAGGCTTTTCTGACAACTAGCGCAATGAAACAGCAGTTAGTCCGTTACATACAAGGCCTCAGATGTTTTCGAAAATGAGGAATGAAAAATCTCAATAGAACTATTAGATAAGAAAATATTTAAATATCCGTGTTGTTACGATGTTCTAGAATTTGAAGCTTTTATACCCGATCACTGTTGTAATTATTTACCCTTTAAGAGCGGACTTCACTATTGAATTGATTATACTTCTGATTGATATAGTGATATCGTACAAACCATTCCAGATTTAGATTGCAGAGCGCGATGATTTCTCGAATAATAGAAAAACAACCACATGAAGCAAACATACATGTTTGTAGCACCTACAGAATAGGTTGTCTTTAGTGACATGAGTGAAAAAGCGTAATAATCCGTGTTCGAAAGTAGCACCATACAGAATAATTATTTGTAGAATATTTCTTTTCGTTTAAGTTTTTCCGAACCAGTCATCAAAGGATTCAATTCTACTTCGACTTAGAGAAACATATTTTCAGCATCAGAATCCGTGCTCCATGTAAAATTATGAATTATCTACTTCTTTGCGATATTTATTGAGTAACATTTTCGTCCGTTTGGTCTATCTTTTAGTCGTAAATGTAATGTTCCGAAACACTGTTTTCTAAATAAATTGAGGATCTTCAAAACCTTACAAATTCTATGTGTACACTGCAGTAACTAAAATAATTGAATCAGTGCATGTAACATGTACTTCAAAATCTAAAGACGAAAATAATGGGCGCAAGTTTGTTAGGAAGACAGTCCATTACTGCACACTTATTTTCTCAATGATGGAACCGCAAATAAGCGACATATAAGAAAAATAAGAGAACCGCTAGGTTTGCCTGTGGCTGAAAATGCGCATTATTAGTTTTCGAGAATTCAGCTACATTATCGGTATATTGGCAGGAAAAATTCAAGCAGCTCATGTCTTACAGCATGATTTGCAAATTAATATGCTAAGTGTCAAAGAAATTCGGAATCAATTGTCCCGATCTATGTTCCGACAAAACCAAGAAAGTCAATTTCCGGCAAGACCTCGATTAAGTAGGCTTTATTCCGATAAATTTTATCCATCAGTTGTCATTTGATATACATTTTTGACAGTACAGGTCTCCCTGTCTATAAGTCACATTGCATTCGAACGTGCTTTCAGTGGAATTATTCTGTAAATTAGGTACTGGGAAATGGAACGATGCATTGTGCACTAACCCAGG
>JAAUYH010017825.1_pt1 | contig 29382 bp, 26 predicted proteins | sample 7278061 | NCBI WGS metagenome assembly JAAUYH01 (sample SAMN14350203, study PRJNA611818) | marine sediment metagenome | isolation source: surface marine sediment (0.6m) | place: French Polynesia: Moorea | collected 2018-08
GACCTACCGGGATTTTCGCTACGTTGTTCCGTTCATGGTCCAGATCTGGCTATTCCTTACACCCGTGGTCTACGGAAAATCACTGGTGCCTGAACAGTGGCAGTGGGTGCTGTTTCTCAACCCAATGGCAGGCATTGTTGACGGCTTCCGGGCCGCCTACCTGGGGCAGCCGTTCGACCTGCCGATGATCGGTCTTTCCCTGCTTACGGCGACGGTCCTGTTCGTGGTCGGCATAGCGGTATTTGAAGCCACTGAATCGCGGTTTGCCGATGTCATCTAGTTTTGCCATCAAGGCGGAAAATATCGGAAAACGCTACCGGCTTGGAGAGCGCCGTGCCGCCTATTCGACCCTGCGGGAAGGCCTGGCCAGCCTGGTCCGGACGCCACTGCGCCACAGGCGGCGCCAGGATACCTTCTGGGCACTGCGCGACGTGAACTTCACGGTGGAGCCGGGAGAGCGGCTGGGCATCATCGGTCACAACGGGGCGGGTAAATCGACCCTGCTGAAGCTTCTCAGCCGCATCACCCGCCCCACCGAGGGGACCATCGCATTGCGCGGTGCAACGGCCAGCCTGCTCGAGGTCGGAACCGGTTTCCACCCGGAACTCACGGGGCGGGAAAACATATTTCTCAACGGCGCGATATTGGGTATGAGCCGCCAGGAAACCGCCAGGAAATTCGATGAGATCGTGAGTTTTGCTGAGGTGGAGCAGTTCCTGGAGACGCCAGTCAAGCGCTACTCAAGCGGCATGTATGTACGTCTGGCCTTTTCCGTGGCCGCTCACCTGCAGCCCGATATCCTACTGGTCGATGAGGTGCTTGCCGTTGGGGACGCGCGGTTCCAGAGAAAATGCCTGGGCAAGATGGAAGACGTGTCCAGGTCCCAGGGGCGGACCATTGTCTTCGTGAGCCACAATCTCCAGGCAGTCGGACGCCTGTGTAATCGGGCGATGATTCTGGAACGGGGTCAGGTTCAGGCCCATGGTTCAACGGCGGAGGTCGTGGACGAATACCGGGCGCGAATGGGTGGGGCCGGGGAGCGGAGCGACGGCCCGGCGCTGGAGCGAATCAGTAACGACGACATCTGCCTGCTGGAAGCAACGGCCAGGCCGAATCCCGTGGCGGTGCTGGACGAGCTTTGCCTGGACGCACGATTCAGGCTGGAAGGATCTGGGCAGCAGGAGCTGTCGGCCTTCTTTGCCCTGACTGACGCCAATCGGGACTACGTCGCGTCGGTGTATTCCCGCGATGAGGACACGAGCTTTCGGCCCGATCAAGATGGAATCCTGTCCGTGCGATGCGTGTTCCCCTTTCATTCCATGCTGCCGGGTACCTACCAGCTGGAGTGTGGCCTGTTTGACCGGGACGGCCAGTGTCAGTACTGGCTCGATACCGGCAGGCGCCTGACGGTTGATCGCGTGCTGTTCAACGGACGGAGTTTCGACGGTCGCGGTGGGTATGCCACCCACAGGGGTCGCTGGAGCGGCGGCAGCCGGACCGGAAAATGATTGTCGACCGGATAAGGTTTTGGATTCGCGAGCTGGGTTATCGATTTGGCCTGGCACAGACCAGGCGTTTGCTCAGGAGTCGGTACGGGGAACGCGCGTTGACAGACTTGGGTATCCCCGGAATCGGCACCCACCTCGTCCGCTACGTGTTTCCGATGATCGGCCGGCAGCAGGATCCGCGCGGGGGGGACCACTCTCTGGGTCCTTCGGGCGCCCTGGAGGAGGCAATAGCGCTTGCTGACGACGCGATCCGCGAGATCCTCAAGGTCCAGGAAGAACGGCGGGCGGTTCTCGAAGACTGGTCCCGGGCATCAGGCGTCGGGGTGCCGGTTTTGGACAATGAATTTTTCGGGCTGTTTGACAGCTCTCTGCTGGATGCCGTACTGGCGAAGAATAAGCCGAAACGTTACGTCGAGATCGGCTCCGGTTTTTCAACCCTGGTGGCCCGGGCGAGCATCAGCGCATCGGGTCTGGATACCCGTGTGATCTGCATCGATCCCCAGCCCAGGGCCGATGTGGCTGACATCTGCGATGAACTCATCAGACAGCCCTTTCAGAACGCCGCCCCGTCCATTGCCAACCTGCTGACGGATGGTGACGTGGTGATGTTCGATGGCTCTCACCATGCGCACGCCGGCAGCGACGTCACCTGCTTCTTTTTTGAACTCATCCCGTCGTTGCCGACCGGCGTCATCTGCGGTGTCCACGATATCTATCTGCCCTGGGACTATGCGAGCGACGTTGCGCCCCATTACTGGTCGGAGCAGTACCTCCTGGCGGGATGGATCATGGGTGGATCCCGGGGACTCGACCTGCTTTACCCCGCCTACTTCGCGACCGCGCCGAACGGCCCGGCTCGGGAATTCGCGGAGAACCTCAGTGAGCGGATCGGTGCTGACGGCTTCGCGATACCCGGGTTTCACCGGCGGGGGACCACATGCTGGTTGCGGGTTCAGTGAGTTTCCGAGGCAGAGGCGCCGCCGGTTTCCGATGACGTCCATTGCGCTACTGATTCCGGCTCGAAACGCCGCCACCACGCTGCCGGATCTGCTGGGAAGCGCCCGGGGGCAGGCCCCACCGTTCGATGAGGTGCTGTGCTTCGACGATGCCAGTGGCGATGAAACAGCCGAGGTGGCCCGGAGTCTGGGGGCCGCAGTCATCCAGGCAGACAAGCGTGTGGGGGCGGGCGCCGCGCGGAATCGATTGGCCGAACGGTCCCGGTGCGAATGGATCCATTTTCATGACTCCGACGATCTCCTGCTGCCTGCCCACAACGCCATGGTGCATGAACTCATGACGCCGGGCGTCGACGTCGTGGTTGCAGGCTCGATCTGGGAAGAACAGTTCACGGGACGCAAAGTCATGGAGTGGCAGTACCGGGACGCTGAGCTGGTGGCAGATCCATTGTTATCGGTGCTGAGCAATCCCGTGGGTGGCATTTCGGCGACGCTGCGCCGCTCTGTCTTTGAATCGGTCAATGGCTTTGATGAACGGCGGAGCTGCTGGGAAGACGCGGACCTGCACGTACGGCTGGCTGCTGCCGGCGCACGGTATCGAGCGGTGGAGCAGCCCTTGACCAAAGCCATCCGCCGAGATGGCAGCCTCAGCGCTGACCAGGACCATTGCCGCAGATGCCGGCTGGAGTACCTGGCCGGCTACCGCGAACTGGTGGATTCCCGGCACCTCGATGCCGTTGCACTCGAGGCCGCGCGGCTGATGGAGAATGCCTTTCGCGGAGGTGACAAGGAGGTCGCGCGGGAGGCCATGGTGCTTGCCAGTCAACTGGGCCTGTCGCTTCCGGATACGCAAAACCCCTGGTTGCGCGCGGTCGGGCGCATCTCGCCCTTCGGCGCCAGCTGGCTGCAGGCGCGATGGCGCCGACCCCGTGACCCGGTGCGAAACAGATGAGTGTGGTCCGAAACCTGGCTGCCTGGATGAAACGGGGCCTTCGCAGACTGGTTAACTCCGCCAGGGTTCTGCGGCTTCGGGCGCGTGGCATCCACTGCCCGTGGAGCGTCCAGCTGGAAAGTGGTGTGCGCACGACACTGGGGATCTACCAGAGCCGGAAGGGGAGCATCACCATCGGCCCGGGCTGCCGGTTATGTAGAGGCGTGATCATTGACGCCTGGGGCGGTTCGGTGGTGTTGGGAGCGTCGGTGCACCTGGGTCCGTACACCGTCCTTTATGGCCATGGCGGCATTACCATCGGCGACGATTGCCTCATCGGACCCCAGTGCACCATCGTGGCGGCAAACCATACCGTGCCCGGCCGGGACCAGAGAATCCGGTCCCAGCCGGATCGGAGGGAGCCCATCACGATCGCCGAGGATTGCTGGCTTGGCAGTTCGTCCACGGTCCTCGCCGGCGTCACCATCGGCCGGGGCAGCGTGGTCGCCGCCCAGGCGGTCGTGACCCGGGATGTACCGGACTTTGCCCTGGCAACTGGAGTGCCGGCACGGATCAGGGAACAGATCCGATGAGCCGGCCCCTGATCTCCGTGGTGGTGGCCACGCATAATCCGAATCCCCAGCGGCTGCATCGGACCCTCGATGGCCTTGCCCGGCAGGATGTGTCGCCGGGAGCCTGGGAGCTGGTGGTGGTGGACAATGCCAGTGAACAGCCGGTTGCGACCTTTCTGACCGATTGGCGCGGTTCCGCAAAGCACCGGGTTGTCCTGGAAAAGCGGCTTGGCCTGACCTGGGCCCGCAAGCGTGGCATTCAAGAATCCGGCGGCGATGTGATCGTCTTTGTGGATGACGATAACGTTCTGGCTTCGGACTACCTGTCCGGTGTCGAGGCCTTCTTCGCGCAACATCCCGATATCGGTTCCATTGGCGGCAAGTCCCTGCCGGAGTTCGAAACCACACCACCAGACTGGATATCGGACGTGAATGTGCTGCTGGCCATCAGGGATTTTGGCGACAATCCCCTGCTGAGCGCTGCACACGCGCCTTATCCAGGATTTGCCCCAATCGGCGCCGGGTTGGCTATTCGGAGATCTGCGGTGGCTGCCTGGCTGAAGGCGCTGGAAGAACGCGAGGTGGAGATATCGGATCGTAAGGGCGCATCCCTCGCTAGCGGGGGCGACAGCGACATTGTGATGTGCGGGTTGGAAGGCGGCTTCGGCACGGCTTATGTCCCCGAGCTGGTGCTGACTCATCTGATACCGCGTGAACGTCTGAATCCCCGCTACCTGGCGCGGCTGAGTTACGGCATGGAAAAGAGCTGGGTCCAGTTACTGGCGCTGCACGGCGACCGGACCTGGGGCCCGATCCATCGCTGGTCCGTGCTGCCCCGCAAGTTGCGCTCGTTTCTGCGCTGCCGAGCCTGGCTCGGAGCTGAAAAATGGATTCGCTGGCGCGGGGCCTGTGGACATTTCGACGGGCGCGCCGACATGGCGGACTGGGCGGGGTCGGATTAGCAGTGTCGATGCTGGGCAGACTGGCATACCTGGGCTGGTACAAGCCGGTCAACGGCCTGCGGCATTCCATCCGTCACGGCGGTCCGGTAAACCAGTGGCGGACCCGCAAGGGCGAGCAGGCCATGGAAATCAGCGCCTGGTCGCTACCGCCCCTGACGGCCCCGGTGGACCACGGACTGGTTCCCGTCCATTTTCTGACGGGCCGTCGGTTCTGGTACCAGACAGCCTTTTGCATCTCCACCCTGGCCCGCAACGTGTCATCGCTGCCCCGGGTCGTGTTTCACGATGATGGCACGCTGAATGCCAGCCAGTGTGAGGCGCTCACCGGACTGGTTCCCGGGTCGGAGGTGTTGCGTGCGGACGAGGCCGAATCCAGGGTTCATCAGTACCTGCCGGCGGACCGATTCCCGATCCTGAACGCCCAGTGGCGCGATTACGTCAACCTGCGAAAACTCATCAGTCCCCACCTGGTGGGCGACCGCTGGAAGCTGGTGCTGGATTCCGACATGCTGTTTTTTCAGCGCCCCGATGAGATGCTGGATTGGCAGCGGTCGCCGGGGACGATCCTCCTGATGCGCGACGTCACCACCAGCTACGGATATCCGCTGCGGACCCTGGACGAGATGGCCAACGGTGCCGTTCCGCGCCGGTTGAATGTTGGCATCTGCGGCATTCGATCGGGCCTGATCGACTGGCAGGAGGTTGAGTCCTGGGCGGCCAGCCTGATCACAAAATCCGGCACGTCGTATTATCTGGAGCAGGCCCTGGTGGCGCTGCTGGCCGCCCGGCACGGATGCCAGGTTCTGGACGATAACCATTACCAGCTCCAGCATCTCCCGGGAAAAACACCCGCGGCAGGCCGCCGGCTGACCCACTTCGTCGATCGCGCCAAGGCCGATTACTTCCAACGGGCATGGAGAGCATTCACGTGACGGCAGCTGTTGACGTTTCCGTCGTCATACCCTGCTACAACGCCGAACGCTGGGTGGTCGGCTCGGTCAATTCCGCCCTCCAGCAACAGGGACCGACCCTGGAGGTGATTGTCGTGGATGATGGGTCCACCGATGGAAGCCTGGGTCAGCTGGCGCGGATCCAGGATCCGCGGCTGCGGGTGATTTCCCAGGACAACCGGGGTGCCAGCGGCGCGCGGAATCGCGGGCTGGCGGACTGTCGCGGTCGCTTCATACAGTTTCTCGACGCTGATGATCTGCTGCACCCTGAAAAGATCAGCATTCAGATGGCGGCCCTGGGTGACGACTCAACCAGGCTTGCGTCGGGCCGGTGGGGGCGATTTTCGGGCGACCCGGATCAAGCGAAAATGGTTGATGACGCCCTGCAGGGTGACCTTGCCGGGTCCGAGTTTCTCATCATGGCATTGACCCAAAACCTGATGATGCATCCGGCGGCGTGGTTGGTACCGCGCGCCCTGGTCCAGGCAGCGGGTCCCTGGGACGAGTCCCTCAGCCTCAACGACGACGGTGAATACTTCGCCCGGGTCATGCTGGCGTCCAGCGGGATCGTTCACTGCCGGGGCGCGGTGTCCTACTATCGTTCAGGCCTGCAGGATTCCCTGAGCGCCCGGGCCGACCGTCCCGCTTATGAGTCCAGTCGAGCGGCCCTGGACTCGATCCACACCGGACTGCTGTCCGCCACCGGCGACGCCGAGCGGGCCAGGCAGGCGCTGGCCGTTGCCTGGTCCAGGCTCAGCGTTGAGGCTTATCCGGCCCATCGGGAGGTGGCCGCCCGGAGCGCTCAACGGGCCCGCTCGCTGGGCCGCTACCGGCCTGAGATATCAGGCGGGCGAGCGTTGCAGCTACTGTCCAGGGTGGCGGGCTGGCGGACTGCCAGAACCCTGCAGGTTGCTGCCTATCGCCTGGGATACCGGCGCTGGCGTGCCCGCGCGGGGGCCAGCTGATGCAGGTCGCGTTTGTCTCTGGCGCCCATCCCAGCTGCAATCCGAGGCTGCTGCGCTGCGCGCGCCAGCTGGCGGGATGGGGGCACCAGGTCAATGTCTTTCACCCGGTTACCGATACGGCGCTGTATTCGGAGGATCTGGAGCTGGCGGCGGCCGGCGGCTGGCGCAGCCAGGTCTACTTCGACTGGAGCCATGGCCCATCGCGTTTTCGGGCGCGACTGTTGCGCAAGCTCGCATCCCGCGCCGCCCGCTGGGGTGTTCAGTCCATCCATGCCCTGGGATATGGCATCGCTGAGCTGTCCCGTCGACTGGGCGAAATCCGCGGCCACGGTCTGGTGATCGGGCAGCAGGAGGTGGGATTGTGGACTGCCGTTCAATGTCTCGGAGATACCAGGGTCTGGGTTGATATCGAGGACTGGTATTCCCGTGATCTGCCGGACGCTGCGCGCTCAGGCCGGCCGCTGTCCCTGCTGACCCGCCTGGAAAGCACTGCGCTGTCGCGCGCAGACTGGTGCACCACCACCTCGTCGGCGCTGGCCGAGGCATTGTCCCGCACCTATGATTCACCGATCCCCGGGGTGATCTACAACCTGTCCCATTGCAGTGAACTCCCGCCCTGGGATGGGCGCTACCGTGACCGTGCCAGCGCCGACCGGGTATCACTGCACTGGTTTTCGCAGACCCTGGGACCTCACCGGGGCCTGGAAGTGCTGTTCCAGGCCGCCACCCGCGTCCCGGAAGACTTCGAAATACACCTGCGGGGAAGGCTGCAGTCGCAAAGCTGGTTCGACCAGGTGCTGCCATCCGAACTTCGAGACCGGGTTCACCTGCATCCCTGCGTGCCCAATGCTGAATTGCATACCCGCATCTGCGAACACGATATTGGACTCGCCCTGGAGGCCCCGTTCTGCGACAGCCGCAACCTGACCATCACCAACAAGCTGTTTGCCTACCTGCAGGCTGGACTCAGGGTCATCGCGACCCGAACCAGCGGTCAGCTCGAAATCCTGGGCGATCGTCAGGATCTGGGAGAGACAGTGGCGGCAGACGACCCGGACGCGCTGGCCCAGGCCATGACACGAATGATACAAAGCCACCCCAACCGAAGCGCGCTACCTGAGCCGCTGCCGGCCTGGTGCTGGGAGGACCACAAGCCGCTGGTGGCAGAACGGCTGGAGGCGTGGTTTCCCGAGGCTGGCCCGGGGGAGGCAGCACCATGAGTACCATCCGCCAGCGTGCCCTTGAAGTTCAGCGCCAGAGAAACCAGGCCAGGCTGCTGGCGGCGTCCGCGCTGCTGGTATTTGTCTGGCTGAGCCTGCTGGACAGCGGGAAAACCGGGATTCTCGATTTTGTGTCCGCCGGAATCATCGTACTGGCCGGCGTTCGACCCATGGTGGTGTGGCTTTCCGCGCCGGATCGTTACGGACTGCCCATTTTTCCTCTGCACGCGGTCAGTTTTGTCTGGGCCTATGCCTTACCCATCCTGAGTGCCCATGACGTGGTGTTGTCCTATCCACCAGCCATGCGATTCGGAGCAGCGCTGCTCATATTCGCCTACCTGCTGATCGGGTACGTCGTGTGGCGCATGGTGGCGTCCCGGCCCAATCACATCCGCGGGAAGGTGTTCCTCATTGGTCAGAGCATGTCCAGCCCGGTGCTCTATGTGTTTCTCGCCATAGGCGCGCTGTTTCAGGTGTTGACGGCCTCGGGCAGCCTGGGATTTCTGGGGTCCATGGGATCCATCGCCCGGGCGATTTTTTCCAGTCTGTTTATCCTGTCGGTGTTTGCCTTGAGTTACCGCTGGGGTCAAGGCGGGCTGAAACCCTATGCTCGGCTTGGATTCCTTGCCGGCGTTGGCCTGTACGGCCTGGCGTCCTGTTCAGGGCTGTTTCTGATCCAGGGGCTGTTGATTTCGGCAGCTGCCCTCGGAGGCTATTTTTTCAGCGCCCGAAAGATCCCGTGGATTCCCATCCTGCTGCTGTCGGCGGTGTTTTCGATACTGCATCTTGGCAAGGAGTCCATGCGTAACGAATACTGGAGCATGTCCCGCAGCCTCACCGTGACGCCGGCCCAGTATCCCGAGTGGTATACCGATTGGGTGAACCGGGGAATCGAACGCCTGACTCAGGGTGATGATCCACTGACACAACATTCAAGTCGAAGCCTGCTGGAGCGCGCGAGCCTTCTGCACATGCTGCTGAGAACGGTGGATTTGTCGCCTCAACCTGTCGACTATCTCTACGGCGAGACCTACGCCCGGGTGCCCCTGATCCTGGTGCCACGGGTGATCTACGCCAACAAGCCCCCCAGCCACGAAGCCAGCACGATTCTGAGCGTCAATTACGGGCTGATGATGCGGGAGTCGGCGGTGCACACCACCATCGCCTGGGGCCTGGTGGCCGAGGCCTACGCCAATTTCGGAACCCTGGGGGTGCTGATGCTGGCCGTCGTCATTCCCGGTCTGTACGCCGGCATTGCCCGCTGGGCCAAGGGGTTTCCCATCGGCTCGGCGAGGATGCTGATGGCTTTCCTCGCCACCTTCATGGCGCTCAACGCCGAGTACACCTCAACGGTGTTTGCCAGCGTGCTGTTCCAGTCCAGCGTTGCCGTGGTGGTGGCGCTGCTGCTCATGCGGCGCGTGGACATTGCGCCGGTCAGTCTACGGACCGCCATCGACTAGGCGACCGGAGTCCCCGTGACCAGACTGGCCATCATCGCGACCCACCCGATCCAGTACTACAGTCCGTGGTTTCGCCACATGGCGGATTCGGGACTGGACCTCAAGGTCTTTTACCTTTGGGATTTTGGAGTTGCCGAACGCCGCGATCGGGAGTTCGATCGAACCCTGCGCTGGGACGTGGATCTGCTGTCCGGTTACGACAGCCAGCTCCTGGAAAACCGGTCTCCACGGCCGGGCACGGCGCATTTTTTTGGCTTCGACAACCCGGAGTGCCTGGAGGCGGTGCTCGAATTTTCGCCCGACGCAGTCCTGTTCATGGCCTACCGGTACTGGGGATTGCTGTTGCTGATCCGAGCCCTGCACAGTCGCGGCATCCCCCTGCTGTTTCGCGGGGACTCACATCGGCTGGTGGATCGCCATTCGTGGCGCTCGAAGACCGCCCGGCGTTTCATTGCGGCCATATTCCGGCAATTCGCCGGATGCCTGTACGTTGGCCGGGCCAACCGGGAATATTTCACCTATCACGGCGTGACCGATGACCGACTGTTCTTCAGTCCCCATGCCGTGGACAACGATCGCTTCCTGGGTGCGCGCGACGGCGCAAGCGAGCGGGCGGCCCGCTGGCGCCGGGAGCTGCAGATCCCCGACGATGCGGTGCTGCTGCTGTTTGCCGGAAAACTCACCCGGAAAAAGCGCCCCACGGACCTGCTGGCGGCGTTTCGCGGCCTCGACAGGCGGCAGTGCTATCTGCTGTTTGTCGGATCCGGAGAGCTGGAACAGGAACTGAAGCGGGAATCAGCAGACCATGTTCGATTCCTGCCGTTCCAGAACCAGACCGACATGCCGGCGGTTTACGCCATGGCCGACCTGTTCGTGCTGCCGTCTTTCGGTCGCTCAGAGACCTGGGGGCTGGCGGTCAACGAGGCCATGTGCCTGGGCGTGCCCGTTGTGGTGAGTGATCACGTCGGCTGTCACCTGGACCTTGTCCAGGGGCGGGGGACCGGCTGGGTTTTCCCGGCGGGAGACCGTTTGCGGCTGGCGGAAACACTGAAACAGGCGATTGACGACGGAAGCCTTCGGCAGAAAAGCGGCACCCGGGCGAGTCGCCTGATACGACAGTATGGCTACCCACAGGCCACCCAGGGGCTTGTGGAGGCCTGTGCCGCGGCGGTCCCGACATGAATTCGCCGCTGTCCGTCTGTCACGTGGTGCCCAACATCAACACCCAATCGGGGGGTCCCGCGGTGTCGGTGCCCGGGCTGGTGGACAGTCTCGCCGCAGCTGGCGTCGAGACCACCCTGGTCACCCTGAACTATGCGCGCCACGGACCACAAACGGCGCTGCGACGGACGCGCCTGGTCAGCATGGATGCGGGTCCCCTGACCCGCATGGCCCGGGGCTGGAAGCCATCCCTGCAGGCTGAGCTTGGGCGCATTGCCGGGGACGGCATCGAGCTGGTACACAATCACGGCCTCTGGATGTTTCCCAATCGCTATGCCAGGGTCACGGCGCACAAGGGCAGGATGCCGCTGGTTACTTCGCCTCGCGGAATGCTGGAGCCCTGGTCTCTGCAAAGAAGCCCGCTCAAGAAAAAACTGGTCTGGCTGCTCATGGAGCAGGCGAATCTGAGAGCAGCGCATGGCTTCCACGCCACGTCGGAGCAGGAGCGTCTGTCCATTCGCCGGGTGGGAATGAAACAGCCCGTGGCAGTCATTCCAAACGGTCTGGACTCACAGCCCCCGTCAGCGCCATCGGTCTGCGACCTCCATCCGCAGCTCAAACACAAGAAATGGTGCCTTTTCCTGGGGCGGCTTCATCCCAAGAAAGGCCTGGATCTGTTGTTGCAGAGCTGGAAAGCGGCAACGGTATCACCGGACTGGCATCTGGTGATTGCCGGACCGGATCTGACCGGCTACCGACCGGGGCTGGAAGCCATGATCCAGCAGCTGGGACTGACCGGGAGTGTGTCCCTGGTCGGCATGCTGGATCAACCACAGAAGCGTTCAGCGCTTGCCGGCGCCAGCCTGCTGGTACTGCCCAGCCATTCAGAAAACTTTGGCATTGTGGTTGCGGAAGCTTTGATGGCGGGCGTGCCCGCCGTGGCGACAACCGGTACGCCGTGGGAAGTCCTGGAGAAAACAGGCGCCGGCTGGTGGATTGAAGCCACGATACCGGCGCTGACCAGGACGCTGGCTTCAGCCACCCAACTGGACTCAGCTGAACTCAGGCGGCGGGGACAGGCCGGGAAGCGATACGCGGAAGCGGAGTTTGCCTGGGACGTCGTGGCCCGAAAAATGGTGGCGTTTTATCGTTTCCTCCTCGGTCGAGGCGAGCAGCCGGAGTTTGTGGAAGCTTGAGAATCAACATCGCAACGGGACCGTTGATGCCGATTCCGGCCGTGGCAGGCGGCTCTCTTCCGAGGACCTGGTGGGGCCTGGCAAGGCTGTTTTCTCGCCAGGGGCATGAGGTGACTGTAGTGGCTCGAGCCTGGGCGGACCAACCGGAACAGGAAATCAGGGACGGTGTCCAGGTGCTCAGGCAGGGCGGATTTGACCAGTCCCGGTTCATTTACTGGGATCTGCTCAGGGATTTTTACGACGGCTGGTTCACCCGGCGTCGGATTCCGTCAGCCGAGGTGACGGTGTTCAACGACCTGGCGCTGCCGATGCTGGTTGGCAACCGCCGTGAACTGGGGGCGCTGGTGGTCAGCCTGAACCGATACCCGAAGGGCCAGTTTCGTTTCTATCGTCATGTTGACCTGGTCACCTGCGGCTCCCGCTTCGTGGCTGACGGCGTCACATCCCAGGCGCCGGATTTTGAGGATCGGGTGGCGGTGGTGCCGAGCGCCTTTGAGGTCGACGACTTCCGTGCCTCCCCGGACATTCCGCGTCAGCGACAACGAATCCTGTTTGCCGGCCGAGTGCACCCGGAAAAAGGTCTGGAAACGCTGATCACGGCATTCAGGAAAATTCACCGACAACGGCCGGAATCCAGCCTGGCCATACTGGGGCCGTGGGAACCGCGTCAGGGGGGCGGGGGCGAGTCTTACCTGTCTGGATTGCGTGGCCTGGCCCGGGATCTTCCGGTGGAATTCCTGCCGCCCCGTTTCGACATTTCGGAGCTGGCCCTGGCCTACGCAGAGGCAGGAGTGTTTTGCCTGCCGTCCATCGCCGAGCAGGGAGAGTGTTTGCCGGTGGCGCCTCTGGAAGCCATGGCCGCAGGATGTCCCGTGGTGGTGTCCAACCTGTCCTGTTTTCGCGACTACGCCGAGGACCGGCGCAACATGCTGGTATTCGATCACCGGGCCGGGGACGCGGACACGCGGCTGGCGGCTTGCATTGGGGACATCATGGATTCACCAGACCTGGCTGGAGCCCTCGCCAGTGCGGGTCTGGAGACCGCTGAGCGCTATTCGCTGGAGAACATCAGCGCAGTGTACCTGGACCATTTTGAAAGACTGTTGGAATCTCGTGGATCTATCTGACATAACCCCGGTCATGCTGTCCTTCAACGAGGCGCCCAACATCGGCCGCAGCCTGGGTGCCCTGGGTCGGTTCGACGAGATTGTCCTGGTGGACAGCGGCAGTTCTGACGAGACCCTGGAGCTGGCCGGGCGTCACCCCGGTGTACGCGTGTTCGCCCGGGACTTCGACACTCACGGAGGCCAGTGGAATTTTGCCGTCCAGCAGGCCCGGACTCGCTGGGTACTGTCGCTGGATGCGGACTACCGGATCGATTCGGCGCTGCTGTCGGAAATCGAGGCCCTGGCCGACAGCGACGTCGCTGCCTACTACGCCCCATTTCGTTACTGGGTCCTGGGACAGCCGCTGCGGCGATCGATACTGCCGCCGCGCGCCATTCTCTTCCAGCCGGCGCGCTGCGGCTACGTCGATGACGGCCACACCCAGCGGCTCAGGGTTGATGGGCCGACTGGCACTCTGGCCAATCCGGTGCACCATGACGATCGCAAGCCATTGTCGCGCTGGCTGTGGGCACAGGGAGCGTACGCCAGACTGGAGGCGCAGAAACTCGCGGACGATGATGAGCTGTCACGAATCGATCGCATCCGGCGACGAAAATGGATCGCGCCCTTCGCTGTATTCCTGCATGTGTTTTTTGTTCAGCGGGGATTTCTCGACGGATGGCGGGGCTTCTACTACGCAATCCAGCGGATGATCGCCGAGGCGATTCTCTCGCTGGAGGTTCTTGAGCGTGAGCTGGATGAGACTTGACAGGTTCGACAACAAGGCGTTCGACCGGGGGCGGCCGCGGTGGGTAGAACTGCTCTGGCGCATGGCGGGAGACCTGCTGGTCGATTCATGGTTGCCCGGTTCCCGATGGCGCTGCTGGGTGCTGCGCCGATTCGGTGCGAGGATCGGCCGGGGCGTGGTGATCAAGCCCCGCGTTCGCGTCAAGTTTCCCTGGCGATTGACCACGGGCGATCATTGCTGGATCGGTGAATCGGTCTGGATCGACAACCTGGCCGAGGTCGAAATTGGCGATCATTGCTGTATTTCCCAGGGTGCCTACCTGTGCACCGGCAGCCACGACTGGTCACGGGAATCCTTCGACCTGCGGGTCGGCCGGATCGTCATCGAGCAGGGTTCCTGGGTGGGCGCCTTCGCCCGGATTGGCCCCGGCGTCACCGTGGGCGCGGGCGCCGTGGCATGTCTCGGGGCAGTGGTAGTTGACGATCTCGAAGCCTGCACGGTCTGGGCCGGAAATCCGGCTCGGAAGACCGGCACCCGCAGGCTCAGTTCCGGGTAACGGCGTTAAACAGTTCAACCAGTTTCCGGGCCTGGCTGGCGCTCTCACAGTCTATAGATGTGGGAAGCGTTATTTGCTGCTGGTTGCTGACGGTTTTCAGCCAGTCCAGAACGGCTTGCTGGGATTGTCCTTCAGAATCTGCCAGGGTCATGGCGCCGGCAAACCTGGAAAGCTCCCGTTCGGCAACGCTGCCGCCGGGAGCGATGGCCAGCAGTGGACGGCCGGCCAGCAACAGGTTGTAAACCTTTGACGGGTTGTAGCCGGTATCGGCAGAGGCGGGCAGAAAAAGTCCGTGGGCGTCACGCAAACAGCGCAGCGCCTCGAAGTACGGAATGCGGGAAGGCTGCTCCTCTACCCAGCGCGCCACGCCCGCCTTTTCCGCCAGCGGCATGACCGAATCCCGCAAGCGCCCTTCCGGCGCATAGGACGTGCCGAAAAAGTGGAAACTCAGCCGGCCTGCCGTATCGGAGTCCATGTCCAACAGCCGGGCGAATGCCTCAAACAGCCGGGTGAGGCTGGCTTCCAGGTCCGGGCCACCGCGGCCGACGTACACGATATGTTTCCTGCCGTCCCGGGGATCGAACCTGGATTGCTTGACTGCACAATCATCCAGCAGCTCAAAATCGGCAGCCGAAGCGCCAAAGGGCAGCACCAGCCACGGCAGGTCTCCCAGCTGGGGATGCCGCGCCAGGATGTCGGATCGATACCGAGGGGACACACTGACCACCGCCGCGGCTGCCGCCAGCACGCGCTGCTCCCATCGTCTGGCCTGACGATCAGCGCGGAAATGGCGCAGCCGCCCGCCCGGCGGGGTGATCTCCGGGTTCAATCGATAGAAGTCATTAACCCAGGGGTCCTGCAGGTCGATCACAAACGGCACGCCGTGGCGTTGTTTCCACCTGGGACCAAGCCGAAAAACTGTGAATGCCGTGGTGGAGAAAAAGACCAGATCGAAGGTCCTGGGGTGGAGCAGCCGATCACCGTGAGATCGGAGGAATCGAAAGCTGCGCGGGCCGAGGGTTTTGCCCCGCGCAAGCCACTGCAGCAGCGTGGCGCGGGCGGGAACCCGGTGGATGGGCACATGGTCCGGCAGACTCTCACACAGCAATGGGTCCTGAGATGCAAAGACATCCGCAGGTTCAACGCAAAGCACCTCCGCCTGCCATCCCAGGGAAGCCAGGTGGGGCAGATAGGTCCGTACCCGATGACAATCTGCTGCATTAGTGGGTGGGAAGTGGGGCGAAACTATCAGGACCCGCTTCATGCCGCGCGATGCCTCCAGCACCTGTGAATGGTAAAGAGTACATCAAGGCATGCGACACATGTTGCCCATGATTCCCGCGCCATGAGCGGTAAGTTGATCTTCATCAACCGGTATTTCCATCCGGACCACTCGGCGACATCCCAGATGCTGTCGGATCTGGCATTCGGGCTGGCCCGCAGCGGGCGGCAGGTCGAGGTTATCTGCAGTCGCCAGCTGTATGACGATCCCGGCGTCAGACTGAGCCCGGGGGAAGGAATCCGCGGCGTTCGGGTGTGGCGGGCCGGAGGCACCCGGTTTGGACGGTCAGGGCCCGGCCGACTGCTGGATTACCTGACGTTCCTGCTTGCCGCGGCCTGGCTGCTTTTGCGACGGGCCGGCCGCGGTGACCGGGTGATTTTCAAGACAGACCCGCCCATGATGTCGGCGTTCCTGTGGCCGATTGCGGCCCTTCGCGGCGCGGTGGTCTACAACTGGTTACAGGACCTGTTTCCCGAGGTTGCGGTCTCGCTGGGCGTGCTGCCGGCCGGCCCGGCCAGGCCGCTGCGGTGGTTCAGGGACCTGGGTCTGCGTCGGGCCCGCTGCAACGTGGCAATCTGCGAATCCATGGCGGCCCGGCTGCTGCGCCGGGGGCTGGACGAGCAACGCATCACGACCATTGAAAACTGGTGTGACGTGGAGGCACTGTCCAGGCAGGACGGCGACGATCTGCGGCGCCAGTGGGGGCTGGGTGACGCCCTGGTGGTGGGCTACTCCGGCAACCTGGGCAGGGCACATCCCATCGAGGCACTGCAGCATGCCATCGGGCATTTTCGAGACGACGCGCGCCTGCGGTTCCTGTTCGTCGGTGGTGGGCACGGCTATCAGCTGTTGCGGCGCTGGGCAGAAGAAAACCAGCTGTCAAACGTCGTGTTCAAGGCCTATCAGCCCCGTTCTATCCTGGGCATCAGTCTGGCCGTCCCGGATATCCATCTGGTCACGCTGGACCAGCGGCTGGAAGGGCAGATTTTTCCCAGCAAGTTTTATGGGGTGGCGGCGGCCGGGCGTGCCTGCCTGTTCGTGGGAGACGTCAACGGAGAACTGGCCCGGCGAATCCGCACGGAGCGCCTGGGCGTGTCGGTGCCTGACGGTGCCGCGCTGGTCGCGTGCCTGGATGAATTGCTGGCAGACCGGAGCGAAATTGAACAATATGGCCGCAACGCACGGGCCCATGCGCGCCTCCGTTGCGATATCAGCCGCGCGCTCAACCAGTGGGATGCGCTGTTGTCGCGCTGAACCAGATGCTGCGGAAAACTCAAGCGCCATACGGGTCGCGCCGATCTTGGGAGTGACAGACGGGATTTTGAACGCCGGAAGTACTGAGTGATCCAGATGGACAAACAAATGCTGCTGGCCGCGACGGTGAGCCTGGTGGTGACCGCGCTGCTGATTAAGCTGTTTGCACCGGTGGCCCGGCGAATCGGGCTGCTGGATCATCCCGAGGGCCGCAAGATTCATCGCCGGCCGACACCGCTGATTGGCGGGGTTGCGATGTTTGGCGGCATGATGTTCGGACTGCTGTCCCTGCCCATGCCGCTGGGGGAATACCGCATCATCGTCACCGGGGCCGCCGCTCTGCTGATCGTGGGGATGCTGGACGACCTGCGTGAGCTGTCCGCGCGTTCACGCTTTGCCGCCCAGATCCTCGGTGTGAGTCTGATGGTGTTTGCCGGGGGCGTGGAACTGAAGACCCTGGGATTTCTGTTCAGCGGGTGGGATGCGCGGCTGGGCTGGTTGGCATTCCCGGTTACCGTGTTCGCAGCCGTGGGCGTGATCAATGCCCTCAACATGGTGGATGGCGTCGACGGTCTGGCAGGCAGCATCATGCTGTGTGCCATGCTTTCACTGCTGGTGCTGAGCGGGCATGAGCGCCACTCGGTGGCCATGCCCATGCTGGTGGTGGGCAGCGGGGCGGCCACCGGGTTTCTGATGTTCAACGGTCGCTGGACCCGGCGAGCCCGGGTATTCCTGGGTGACGCCGGCAGTCTGAGCATTGGCTTCGTCCTGGCCTGGCTGTTCATCGACCTTTCCCAGGGCGAGGGGCGAGTGATGGCGCCGGTGACGGCGCTGTGGATTTTTGCTGTTCCGCTGATGGACACGGTGTTTGTAATGATCGAGCGAATTCGGCTGGGTCACTCGCCGGTCAGGGGCGGGCAGGATCATATCCACCATCTGTTTCTGCGAGCAGGATTCAGCGTCAACCAGACCGTTCTGGCCATTACCCTGGTGGCCGTGGTTTGCGCCGCCATTGGTGTCGTCACGGAGTGGCGCGACACCCCCGAACACTGGCGATTCGCCGGGTTTCTGGGATTATGCGCGCTGTATTACTTCCTGCTGCAGCGTGCCTGGGCCAGCCGGCGCTGGCTGGGCCGGGCGGTGAACGGCAACCTGTCTGGGTCGTGACTCACTCGCCCAGTCGCTCCCCCTTCCTGTGCCTGCTTGCCCTGGTTTTTGTCCTGCCCATTCCCCTGGGCGCCAACAGGCCCTGGGCGTGGCTGACCCTGGCGGCTGTGACGTTTGGACTGCTGGCCTGGACAGTGGCCCTGCCCACCAGCCGCGCAACCCGTGAAGTTCTGCTGCGCACAAGGAGCGTGCTCTGGGTATGGGTCGCGTGGCTGCTGTTTGGCCTGTTCCAGCTGATTCCCCTGCCGATGGCCGACGGCTGGCACAGCTGGTCGGTGGATCCCTACGCCAGCAGTCTGCGCTGGCTGCAGTCGCTGTGGCTGGCTGCGCTGTTTTACCTGGTCCTTCGGCTGGCCAATCACCGGCACCGGATTCGCCAGCTGGCATACTGCATGGTTCTGGCCGGGGTGCTCCAGGCCCTGTACGGCAGCCTGATGACATTGAGCAACACCGAGTGGCTGCTGGTCAGTCCCAAGGAGTTCGGTGTGGGTCTGGCCACGGGCACGTTTGTCAATCGCAATCACTACGCCGGGTTTCTGGAGATCACCCTGGGAATAGGTGTTGGTCTGCTGCTGTCCCAGATTCGATCGAACGGTGGCGGTGGAACGGTCCTCAGCCGCGTGAGGGGAGTCATCCAGTGGGTGCTGGGACCCAAGATGCGGCTGCGATTGTCACTGGTGATCATGGTGGTGGCCCTGGTACTGAGTCACTCCCGCATGGGTAACACGGCATTTTTTCTGAGCCTGCTGGTCGCCGGGGTGCTGGCGCTGATCCTGCTGTCCAAGGCGCCCAAACCCCTGATCGTGCTGATTGCCAGCCTGATTGCCATCGACGTGCTGGTGGTGGGCACCTGGTTCGGTGTGGAGCAGGTGGTTGATCGTATCCAGCAGACCGCCACCTATGATGAGGCGGCGGCGCGTTACCAGGACAGCCAGCGACTCGACGTGGACGCCGAAACCCTGCGTGCCTGGGCGGATTACCGCTGGCTGGGGTCGGGCGGTGGCACCTTTGCCGTGGTGTTTCCAGCCTACCGGCCCCAGGACCTGTCTGCCTTTTTCGACCACGCCCACAACGATTACCTGGAGTTCCTGCTGGAGTACGGGATTGTCGGCGCCCTGCCGCTGGCGATGATCCTGGTCAGTTCCCTGGCCGCCGCGCTCTACACCCAGCGACGCCGAAGGGACCCTCTGATGCGGGGAATGGCGTTTGGCTGCACCATGGTGATCGTGGCTTACCTGGTCCACTCCCTGGTGGACTTCAACCTGCAGATCCCGTCTAACGCCGCCTATTTTGTGATTTGCCTCTCATTGTGCTGGCTTTCTGCCTTTCACAGGTCTCCTGTCAAAACGTAAAAATTTGTTGAGAGACATTTCAATAATGCCCCTAAACCCATTAAAATTGCGAAAAAAACAGGCATTTACAGCTTGCGCAAAGTACTCGACTTTTGCGCGCGTCGGCCGAATGGAAATCCGCAGGGCAGCGGAACTAGGGTGTGGGGATTGGAAAGGAACGGCTTACGCGCAGTCGCGCTTTTGTTTTTCGCAGCAACCGCTGCCGCTCAGGAATCGGGGATTCAGCTGGGCACATGGGTGCTTTACCCCTCCGCCGGCGCCTCAATCGGCTATGACGACAACGTGGCGCTCACGTCATCCGACGAAATTGACTCCCTCTACCTGCTGTTCTCTCCGGCGGTCAGGCTGGAAAAAGACACACGCCGCAGCCGGATTCAGGTCGAATACCGGGCCGAGTACGCCGATTACCTGGACAGCAGTGAAGACAACTACCTGGACCAGCTGCTGGGCGGGCTGTGGCAATACGATCCCACGGTGCGCTCGGACCTGGAGGTCAGCGCTGAACTCAGTCGTGGGCACGACCGCCGTGGCGAGGGACTGCGCGAAGGCTCCGGCACGGTGCTCGAGCGGGAGGTCGACGAGTACGACAACATTCAATTTGGCGGGCGTTACGGCTATGGCGCGAACGGTGCCCGCGGCCGAATCGAGGCCTTTGCCGACTGGAACGAAACCGAGTACACCAACAACCGTGATTTCACCACCCGGGGCGATTTCGACCAGTGGCGCTACGGTGTGGAATTCCAATACCGCATCGGTGGGCGCACCGTTGCCCTGGCCCAGGTGGTGCAAAGTGATATCAACTATCGCAGCGCCAACCGGGACAGCGAGGAAAGGGCGTATGGCCTGGGAATCAGCTGGCAGGCCAGCGAGAGAACCCGGGGCAAGGCGGTGGTGGGACGACTGCAGCGCGATTTCGACGATCCCGTGCTGCCGGGCTTCAAAGGGGCGTTCTGGGAAGTCTCCGCTTCCTGGACGCCAGTTTCACGCAGCGAGTTCGGCCTTCTCACTCGCCGGGCCACCGACGAGTCTTTTGGCGCCAGCGGGTTCGTGCTGCGCGAAGAAACGGAGCTATCCTGGCGTTACAACTGGCGCCCGCGCCTGCTGACGTCGGTGGATTTCGGCTGGATGGATGAAGACTTTCAGCCGGGTCCCAGGGACGATGACGTCGTGAGTTTTAGCGTCTCGGCCGACTACCAGTTCCGTCCATGGCTGCTGCTGGGCGCCGGATTTCGCAAAGTGGAACGCGAGTCCAGCCTGCCGGAATTCAACTACGACCGCAGCGAATTCCTGCTGACTGTGGAAATGAGCCCCTGACCTGGACCAAAGAATTCCGGCAAGCGACCGTTAAATAACTAAGATAAACTGCTGTTTATTGGAATTTTTTCTCGGGCGGATTGCCTGATCTGGATGGGCGCGCGGATTTTCGGAGGTACGCTGGCAGTGAAACACCGGGTCCAAATAGGGCTGACGAGCGTTTTTGCAGTCCTGCTGTGGGGGGTGGCACTTGGCCAGGACCAGGAATCCGGTTCACCTGTCCCCGGAGACCTCTACGAATATCACATTGGACCTGGCGACGTGGTGTCCATCAGCGTTTTCGGCGAGGCAGACCTTTCGCCCCAGGTCAGGGTGGATGAAGGTGGCACCATCCAGTATCCGTTCCTTGGCCAGTTGTCGGTGGCCGGTCTCAGCACGCTGGAGCTGAAGGACCTGCTTATGGCCGGGCTCAAGCCCGATTACCTGGTCGACCCGAAAATAGCGGTCAGTGTCGCCACCTATCGACCTTTCTACGTCAACGGCGAAGTCAACGATCCCGGTGGATACCCCTATGAACCCGGCATGACGGTGCAGATGGCCCTTGCCCTGGCCGGCGGATTGACCGACCGGGCCTCGGTTCGAAAAGTCTTCCTGCAGCGGGAAGGGCAGTCCGAGGAGAGCCGGCAGCGGGTGGATATGGACGCCCGGGTCGGCCCCGGGGACATCATCACCATCGAGCAGAGCTTCTTCTGATGCAGAACCTTCGCCTGCCAGACTCACTGATTACCGCGGAAGAGGAAGAGCGCGGCCTGGACATCCGCCAGGTTTGGCGGGTTATCGATAAGCATAAGCTCGCCATAGCCGGCCTGACGCTGCTGGTAACCCTGGTGGCGGCCCTGTTCGTCTACCGGCAGGTGCCGATTTACCGGGCCACCGCGACCCTGCTGATCGAGCGCGCCCCGGCGCAGTTTTCTCCAATCCAGGATCCCTACTCGGTCTACTCGGACCAGTGGCTGTATTACCAGACCCAGTATGGCCTGATCAAACGACGGGCCATTGGCGAACGCGTGGTGCGTGAGCTTGAGCTGGACCAGACGCCGGCCCGCCAGGCGCCCCAGGGATTCAGCTGGAAAGACCTGCTGCCGGAGGAGTGGTTCCCGGATCCCCCCGAGCCGACACCGGCCCAGCGCTTCAACTCCGCGGTGGGCGGGGTGGTTGGCGGTATCCAGGTATCACCGCGGCGCAACAGTCAGCTGGTGGACATCAGCTTCGAGGCGTCCAGCCCTGAATACGCGGCCCGCCTGGCAAATGCCGTGGCTGAAGCCTACATCGCCGACAATCTGGCGGGCCGGCTTGAAATGAGCCAGGCCGCAACCGGCTACCTGACCGAGAGACTGGTTGAGCTGAAGGATCGCTGGGAAGACTCGGAGCAGGCGGTCCAGCGGTACCTGGATTCCCAGCAGCTGATCGTGGCAGAAGACGGCGCGACGTCGCTGGTCAACCAGGAACTGGGCCTGGCCACCGAGAAGCTCAGCGCTGCCCGGCGGGCGCGCCTGGAAGCCCAGATCGCCTGGGACGATGTCCAGCGGGCCGCTGTCGGTGACAACATGAAGGAGATCCTGCCAACGGTGCTGAACGACGATCAGATCGTCAGCACCAACGCGACGTTTCTGGAAGCCCGGCGCAAGGCGGCCGAACTGTCCAAGCGTTACGGCCCCAAGCATCCCACCATGATTGCGGCCAACTCAGAGCTGGAATCAGCCGAGTCCGCGCTGGATCGCCAGCTGCAGCTGGCCGCGGATTCGGTCAACCGCAACTTCCAGGCTCAGGTGGCGGCGGAAAAGGCGGCCCAGGATGAAGTCGACGCCATCAAGGTCCGCGTGCGGGACATCGATCGCAAGGAGTTCGATCTGGACGCGCTGCAGCGGGAGGCGGACAAAAACCGGGAAATCTACGAGCAGTTCCTGACCCAGTTCAAAAGCACGTCGGCGGCGGGTGACATCCCCAACGCAAACGCCAGGGTCGTACAGCGGGCCATGCCTCCCGGCGCGCCGGTGAAGCCCAACAAGCGGCGCAGCCTGGCCATGGCGCTGGTGCTGGGATTGCTGATCAGCGTGGGCCTGGCCTTCGTGCTGGAACACCTGGACAACACCGTCAAAAACCCCGAGGACGCTGAACGCCGGCTGGGTGTCCCGGTGCTGGGCGTGCTGCCCCGGCTCAAGACCGATGGCCGGCAGGACCTGGGTCCGCTGCGCAGCTTTTCCCAGAACCGCCAGTCCATTTTTGCCGAGGCCGTCCGCACGGTCCGGACCGGGGTTTTGCTGTCCGACCTGGATCACGAAAAACCGGTGCTGCTGGTGACCTCGTCCGTGCCGGGAGAGGGCAAAACCACGCTGTCCATGAACCTGTCCCGGGCCATTGCCGACATGAAGCGGGTGCTGCTGATCGACACGGACATGCGCCGTCCCATGGTGGGCCGCGCCCTGGGCAACCAGAAGACCGTGAAAGGGCTGTCACATTTCATTTCAGAGGAGGCCGAGCTGGACGAATGTATGCACCAGCCCGACCCCTCGGTTGATCTGTACGTGATGCCGGCGGGCCTGGTGCCGCCCAATCCACTGGAAATGCTGTCGTCCCACCGGTTTGAGTCTGCCCTGGAAAAACTGCGCGAAAACTTCGATCTGGTCGTGATTGACTGCGCGCCCACCCTGGCGGTGAGTGATGCCATGGTGCTGTCGAAGCTCGCTACCTCGGTGGTTTACGTAGTGCGAATGGACTCGACGCCTGTCCAGGCCGCCCAGGCGGGTCTCAAGCGACTGCGGCGGGTGGGTGCGCCCCTGGTGGGCACCGTGCTGAACCATGCCGAGCGGCGCCCCGGTAATTACTACGGCAAATACAGCACCTACGGTGGTGAGTATTACTCCAGCTACGGCTACGTGGAAGACGGCAAGAAGTGACTCCCGGCGCCCGAATTGCTGCTACAGCATGCAGCATTACGCTGGCCCTCGCCTGCCTGGGCCTGGCCTACCAGGAAGGAAACCTGTCGCTGTCGCGCACGGCATTTCTTCAGTGGCAATCCAGTCTGGAGCCAGCGGACCTGGCCCGCTTTCAGCGACGCATCGGGCGTGCTGGAACCGGCATCAATCCCGAGGCCACCCTGCTGGACGCACGGGCACGCATGATGCTGGCGGAAGGCGTGACGCCTTCCGAGGCGGAGCCGATTCGAAGCCAGCTGCTGGAGGAACTGGAAGACCTGGCCGGGCAGCGGCCCACCGACTATCAACCCTGGGTATTGATGGCCCGGCTCCTGTTGCGCCAGGGGCGGCTGCCGTCGGATGGTTTTGACACTGCGCTGAGGCGCGCGCTGGGCCTGGGCCCCAACCAGTCGCGTACCTTTGCCGAGCTGTTCCCGGAGCTCTGGCTGAGCTGGTACCTGCTGGACCCGGAGCAGCGCCAGCTGGCCGGTGATTACGCCGTGCGAACCGCCTGGCGTGAACCACGCTGGGCCATGGACACGGCCTTGCGCTACGGGTTCCTGGACCCCATGTGCGATCAGAGCGCTGGCAACAGGCTGGCCCTGGATCACTGCCGCCGTCTGGGGTGGACCCCGATAGACAGCACCCCTTAACGACTCGAGCGACTCGATACACCACACGGAAAATTCAATGAGCCTGATCAACGTCCCCGTCTCCTTCGGCGAACTGATCGACAAGATCACCATTCTTGAGATTAAGTCAGAACGCATCTCCGACCAGCAGAAGCTGGTCAATATCCGCCACGAGCTGGACCTGCTGGAGCACACCTGGAATTCGTCGGCCGCCTCCAACGCGGACCTGTCGGCCAGCAGAGCTGAATTGAAAAGCGTCAACGAAGCCTTGTGGGAAATCGAAGACCGGATCCGGGTCAAGGAATCAGAAAAAGCCTTCGACGCGGAATTTATCGAGCTCGCCCGATCCGTCTACGTTATCAATGACCGGCGTTCCGTCATCAAGAAGGACATCAACCTTGCCCTGGGCTCGGAGCTGGTTGAAGAGAAGTCCTACAAATCCTACTGAGATTCGCCTGACGCTGGGCCTGGCTGGCCCCGGCTGGCGTTGACCCATTCATCCAGCCGTCCCTTGACGTCCTCCACCGTCACCAGGTCCATGACGCCGGGGCGCTCGATCTTGGTGCCCCAGGGCAGGGCCGCCGCCGGCGATCCACGAAACTTTTTGGCCGCATCATCATAGCGGTCGACGCACCACCGCAGTGAGTGATAGGGTCCGCTGCGGCGAGGGTTGCTCGCCGCATGCAGGCCGATGACGGCGGTTCCCACCGCGTTGGCCATGTGCATCGGTCCCGTGTCCGGGGCCAGCACCAGGTCGCTGGCGGCGAGCAGCGCGGTCAGTTTCTTCAGGGTGTCCTTTCCCACCAGATCCAGCATGGGGCGGTTTGCCGCTGACTGGATCGCCTGGGCCATTTCCCGGTCTGCACGACCGGGTCCGCCGGTCAGAATGACCTGGAACCCATGCTGTGCGGCCGCATAGTCGGCTGCCGCGGCATATCGCTCTGGCCGCCAGTTGCGAAGCGCATGACTGCTGACCGGCGACAGCACCAGGGTCGGGCGTTGCGGGTCCACGTGAGTGGCGGCAAACTCCAGGTCCTCCTCACCCACCGGGATGTCCCAGCGTGGCGCCTGGCTGGACATGCCGGCTGCGTCAAGAAAACTCATCAGTCCATCCAGGACGTGCTGCTCCGCCGCAGGCGCGATGCGCCGGTTGACGAACAGACCGTGCAGGTCCCGGGAGCGGGCCGGGTCGAACCCGATGCGCTGATCGGCCCCGACCAACAGGCTGGCCAGGTTGGCGCGCAGGGCCACCTGCATATGCAGCAGCAGGTCAAAGCGGCGGCCGGCCATCGTGCTGCGCAGATCCCTGTAGGCTGACAGGCCCGCAGATTTGTCGAACACCACGAACTCCACGCCGGGGACGTCACCCACCAGCCTGTGCTCGAACTTGCCGATGATCCAGGTGATTTCGGCACCTGGCTGCTGATCCTGGATCGCCCTGACCACCGCCAGGGCATGGGTCACGTCACCAATGGCCGACAGCCTGAGCATGCAGATTTTCATGGGTCTATTGTGCCGGCGCGGCAGATTTCGGCAATGCCCCACCTGCGGTATTGCCTTTTGCATCGGCTGGGTTAGCCTGAGCGCTGGATGAGTGAAGCTTCCGAACAGATCCTGATGCTGGACGGGCAGTGGCTGCTGGTTGCCCCCAACGAGCTGCCGGAACCGCCAGGTCCCGCCTGGTTTGACCCGGAGTTCTGGCGGGGGCGGGGCCAACTGGCCGGCGCCGCCAGCGGCCGGGGGCAGGTGCACTTCATTCAGGGTGAGGGATACAGCTGGGCCCTGCGGCACTTCATGCGGGGCGGGCTGGTGGCGAGGTTCAATCGCGACCGCTACTGGTTCTCCAGCCAGGACCGGGTTCGCTCTTTTGCCGAATGGCGCCTGCTGCGACAGATGTCCCGGTGGCAACTGCCGGTACCGGCTGCCGTCGCCGCCGGCTACAGCCGTTCAGGGCCCTGGTACCGGGCGGACCTGATCACGGCGCGGATCGAGCATCAGCAGACCCTGGCCCAGGCCCTTGCCGGCGGCCCGGCTGACCCGGATGTGTTCGCCCGGGTCGGCTCTCTGGTCCGGCAGTTTCACGGGCGTGGCGTGTTCCATGCCGATTTGAACTGCCACAATATCCTGCTGGCCGAATCGCGGCTCTGGCTGATCGATTTTGACCGGGGCGCAATCATGTCTCCGGGCCGGTGGCAGCAGGAAAACCTGGAGCGCCTCAGGCGCTCGGTATATAAGGTCACCCCCGAGTCCCTGCGCTCCCGGCTCCCGGCTGCCTGGGACTCTCTGCTGGCGTCCTACAACAGCGCCTGATTCAATATTCAAGCTCGCCTCGGCCCGGTTATCGTCGCCGCCAGGCGTGAAACCGCTCCAGCCAGGGCATCAGCTTTTCCGGCTTGTTGTTCTGGCGCCACTGACCGGCGGTGAACTTGCTGGCTTCAGACCAGGTGGGGTAGGGATGGATGGTCCCAAGAATCTTGTTCAGGCCGATGCCGTGCTTCATGGCCAGGGTCAACTCACTGAGGATCTCCCCGCCGTGGGCACCCACCACCGTAGCGCCCAGGATCTTGTCGCCGCCGGGCGGTGTCAGCACCTTGACGAAGCCGTGGGCGTCTTCCTCGGCCAGGGCCCGGTCCGAGCCACCCAGATCGTACCGGGCGACCTGGAATGGTATGCCCTGTTCGGCTGCCTCGGTTTCGTTCAGGCCGACCCTGGCAATTTCGGGGTCGGTGAAAGTGACCCAGGGAATTACCGAGTAGTCCACCCGGAAACGCTTGAAGCCGCGAAACAGGGCGTTGACGGCGCAGTACCAGGCTTCGTGGGAGGCCGTGTGGGTGAACTGGTAAGGCCCGATGACGTCGCCGCAGGCAAAGATGTTGGGAAAGCGTGTCTCCAGGTACTCGTTGACCTTCAGCGCGCCCCGGTCGGTTTCCAGGCCCAATTCCTCGATTCCCATGTCCGCCAGATTGGGTCGTCGACCCACGGCCACCAGGATCCGGTCGAACGGGACCGCCACTTCGCCGCTGCCGGAGCTGCAGATCAGCGTTGAGTCTTCCTCACCAGGTTCCACCCGCTCGGCCCGATGAGCCGTCAACACCCGGACCCCGTCCCGCTCAAGCACGCCCTGCAGCAGCTCCGATACTTCGGGGTCTTCAACGTTGACCACCCGGTCCAGCATCTCCACCAGGGTCACCTCGGTGCCCAGCCTGGCGAAAGCCTGGGCCATCTCGCAGCCGATGGGGCCGCCGCCCAGCACCGCCAGCCGCCGGGGCTGTGCCTGCAGTTGCCAGAGGTTGTCCGAGGTCAGGGGTTCCACCTGGTCCAGGCCGGGAATGGGTGGCACGAACGGCCGTCCGCCCGAGGCAATCACGATATTGCGGGTGGTCAGGGTCTGCTCGCCCACTCGAACCTGAAAGGGCGATTCAATGGTGGCATGGCCTGCCAGGCATTCCACTCCCAGGGACTCGTAGCGTTCCGGGGAATCGTGGGGCTCGATGGCCTGGATTACCCGCTGAACCCGGTCCATGACGTCGCGGAATTCGAACGACACGTCCGCCCGGGCAATGCCCAGGTCCCGGCTGCGCCCGGCGTCCCGCAGGAATCGCGCGGACCGCAGCAGGGCCTTGGATGGGACACAGCCGGTATTGAGGCAGTCTCCCCCCATTTTTTCGCGTTCAACCAGGGTGACCCTGGCCTTGACAGCAGCAGCGATGTAGGCCGTGACCAGGCCCGCCGATCCGCCGCCGATGACCACCAGGTTACGATCGAAACTGGCCGGTTTCGGGTAACCCCGGTACACCCGTCGGGATCGCATCCATTCCACCAGCCGCTTGGCCACCAGCGGCAAAAGCCCCAGTACGGCGAAGGAAAGAATGACTGAAGGCGCCACGATTCCGCCCAGGGATTCCAGGGCGCTGAGTTCCCGCCCTGCGTTCACGTAGGCCAGGGTGCCCGGGAGCATCCCCACCTGGCTGACCAGCGCAAAGCTGAGGGTCCGGATTCGGGTCAATCCCATGGCCAGGTTGATCACAAAAAATGGAAACAGCGGGATCAGCCGCAGCGAAAACAGGTAGAAGCTGCCTTCCCGGTCCATGCCGCGATCGATGGTCTCGAACTGTTTCTGAAAGCGGGACCTGACTGAGTCGGCCAGTACGAAGCGTGCAGCCAGGAACGCCAGGGTGGCCCCCAGGGTGGACGCAAAGGATACCAGCAGCGTACCGGTCCACAGGCCAAACAGGGCTCCCGCCAGCAGGGTCATCAAAGCAGCGCCCGGCAGAGAGAGGCCGGTCACGGCCACGTAGACCAGGAAAAAACCACCGCCGGTCAACCAGGGATGATCATCCCGGTAGCTGCGCCAGTCATCCAGTCGCGCCTGCATGGCCTCCAGGGAAAAGTACTGGCCCAGGTCCAAGGTGACGAAGGCGGCGATACCCGCCAGCACCACGGCCGCGATCAACAGTTTAAGATAGCTGCGCTGCATGAGATTTCCTTATCACCGCCGGAACCTGACATGAATCGCTTCCAGCAGCTCAGTGTTGTTGTGCCCACTCTCAACGAGGAGAGGATCATCGTGCATACGCTCGAAGCGTTGCAAGGCCTGCGGGAGCTGGGCGCCGAAGTGATACTGGTGGACGGCGGCAGCAGCGATCAGACCGTGACCCAGTCAGACCCGCTGGTGGACCGATTGCTTACAGTCGGTTGTGGGCGCGCGCATCAGCTCAACCATGGCTGGCGCGCCGCCGGTGGCCGGTTGATCTGGTTTATTCATGCCGATACCGGGTTGGCCGGTGAACCGTGGCAGCAGCTGGCGCCAATGCTGGATGACGATACCGCCTGGGGGCGCTTCGATATCCGGCTCGAATCCCCGCGCGGGGCATTTCGAGTGATTGAAACCGCCATGAACTGGCGCTCCCGCCTGACCGGCATTGCCACCGGGGATCAGGGGATTTTCGTGGCGCGATCCCTGCTGGAGCGGGTGGATGGCTTTCCCCGGATCGAGCTGATGGAGGACATCGCCCTCAGTCGCCGGCTCAAGCGCCTGGCGCGTCCCCGCTGCCTGCGCCAACGGCTGGGCACCTCCACCCGCCGCTGGGAAGAGCGGGGCATCGTCAATACCGTCCTGCTCATGTGGTACCTGCGGGCGGCGTATTTCCTGGGTGCCCGGCCGGCGGACCTGGC
>JAAUYH010256541.1_pt1 | contig 29366 bp, 22 predicted proteins | sample 7278061 | NCBI WGS metagenome assembly JAAUYH01 (sample SAMN14350203, study PRJNA611818) | marine sediment metagenome | isolation source: surface marine sediment (0.6m) | place: French Polynesia: Moorea | collected 2018-08
ATTCGATATTGGGTCTTGGTTGCCTTGTCTGACATGATTGGGCAGAGGTGGTAGATTTCGATGTCTGTGTATTATTGCAGCTAACTCATACTATTTATGCACCAACACCTTTGGAGGGTCAAAATTTCCCGATTTGTAGCGTTATCATCCACAATCAACACCCGCTTACCCTGAAGGGTATGGACGGTGTTCTTTAGCGGTTCAGTTTCTAGCGCCGGTAATGCCTCCGCCACGATGGAAAAAGAAAAGCAAGAACCGACGCCAATCGTGCTGGTCACGCTCATGGTTCCGCCCATCATCTCGCAGAGCCGCTTACTGATGGCCAGTCCCAGACCTGTGCCGCCATATTGACGAGCGGTGGAGGAGTCTACCTGACTAAATGACGCAAAGAGGCGGTCCATTTTGTCGGCGGGAATGCCAATCCCCGTATCTTGCACATCGAAGTGAATGTTGACGTATTGTTTGTCGGCTGTCTGTTCCCCATTTTTCTCTAAGAGGGGGTCCTGAGGGGGAGGGTCCTGGGGGGTCGTGCGGACTTTGACGACAACTTCTCCTGTGTGGGTAAACTTGACAGCATTGCCGACCAAGTTGACTAAAATCTGCCGCAGCCGGGTCACGTCTCCCACCAACCGATTAGGAATGGCAGGATCAGCGATGTAAGCGAGTTCCAGCTTTTTCTCAGCCGCCTTAGTCGCCAACAAATCCAAAGCCTCTTCGATGCAGGTGCGCAGTTCGAAGGGACATTCCTCCATGTCAAGTTTGCCCGACTCAATTTTGGAGAAGTCGAGGATGTCGTTAATGATGGTTAATAACGAATTACCGCAGTTCCAAATCGTTTCCGAGAAGTTACGTTGTTGACGGCTGAGTTGGGTGTCGAGCAACAATCCAGCCATGCCAATGACGCCATTCATTGGCGTCCGGATCTCATGGCTCATATTGGCCAGGAAATCACTCTTGGCTTGCGCAGCCTCAAGGGCTTCATCTCGGGCGACGGCAATTTCTCGTTCTCGCTCCTCCAACAGTTGAATTTCCTGATCCTTCAGTCGAGCGACATTCTCCGATACGCGCTGCAGCATGGTGTTGAAGGCAGCCATCACTTCCCCAAGTTCATCGCGACGGTGAACGGAAAGAGAATAGAAATTTGCGGCCTGCTGCCCGGTCTCTATATCTTGTTCTGCTGCCAGAAGTAGATCATCCCGTAGGCGCAAAATAGGTTGGATGACGGAAGGTCCCAGCGCCAACATGGTGGCTCCTGTCACAAATAGGCAAATAATTAACACAAAAAATAGCATGCGCCAAAAGTAATCCACCACCTCAGACTGGACAGTGGAAGAATCAAGTCTGACGATCGCCACAAAGTCGTCCCCCATAACACTCGCAGGCCAGACAATGTCGTATCGTTGACGGTCGTCGCTGCGCTGGCGCATAGACGCGGTTGGATCTATATGTTTAAAAGTTAGAGCGGGAGATTCTCCGATCCGACTAAGCACTTGACCGTCAGGGTTGTAGAGAACAGCGCCTTTTACCAGGGGAGCCAAGGCGATATTTTCTTTGACTGCCGTTAGCGTTTGATTGTCGAGTCCTGCAGCGTTAATGCTAGCCCAAGGATATACCGAGACAAGTCCCATATCTTCTAGTTGCTTCAGTAAATCCCTTTCCTTCTTTTGCCAGGATGGGATGACAATCAGGGCCTCGATCACAACGATACTGCCAAAGACCCACAGGGCAATATGTCTAGAAAGACGCGCTTTGAAAGGACTGAGCAGTTTTTTGGGCAGAGTTAGCATGGACAAACCTATAGTGGGAAGAAGCCAATAGGTGCTTATGCAATATGAAATTTAACTCTATTAATGTGCCCACCCAAAGGCATTAGGCCATCTCGCTGCAACGCCAGACTTAGGAAAGTTCGGGTTGTTAGGTCATCATCCACTATCAAAAGTGTCGCCAAGGATTGAACTCCATTACTCCAGTGAATTCAGCAATGTGATCAGGCCTACAGTTGATGCGTTGTAATCAATCGCGTATTCATTTGTTGCATAGGATTCAGCACTATCCACATAACTGAGAATCCCTTGACCTTTTGGCGCAATCTCATCTTGCGCATCACTATTTGGGCCGCCTACCACTAGTCCAGGAATCAACAGGTTACGGGCGCGAGCAAAGAGATGATTGATATGTTGGACCGGGTGAGTCCCCACACTCGTGATAAAAGTTTGATTAAAGGGATTACGTCCCAGGAGGAAGTCTAACTGAGCAAAGGCCGCCTCTCGATAAGCTGAATTTCCCGTAAGCTTGTAAGCATACGCGAGGGTAATCCCTTCCTCAGCAACCATTTTGTTCGATCCCCAAATAAACCGCTTATTGGCAAGGCCATAACCATTGTTTTCGGCAGTTTGGAGTAAGATATCCGCTCTTTCTAGCAATTTGGTTTTGATCCGGTCCTTTAAAGAGTTTGACTTCTCACTATTGGAGGCTTGCGTCAAATAGTCCAACATCCCCAGGGCAGAGGGATCTTTCCATTCAAATAGCCCATATTCAAAATCTTCAAACCGTTGAGCGAAGTAGTTTTCATAAGTAGCCTCGCCAGTACTCAGAAACAGTTCTGACGCAGCCCATAACCGATCATCCACATCGGTGCGTAGCGTGTCTTCTCGATCCCAGTTGGAAAGGAGGTAGGCTCCAGACCCGTCATTATCGCCAGGATACTCATTTACCTGCATTTGAGGTTGTTGGGTTAGAAAGCCCCATGCCCATTCCGCTGCAGTTAAGTAACGCTGGGCGAGTTCTTCATCGAAGAGCTGATAAATTCGTCCCGCCATCGCCATCGCGCCAGCAAATTTCGCGGTTTCTGGCGTGGAAATCCCATAAAGGTAGCGGGTTTGTGTATCCTCTTCCGGGGATAGGCCAATCGGCCATGCTTTTCCGGATAGTTTGCGATAGACTGCTCCATCGGCTCGCTGCATGTGCAACATCCAGTCCAATCCAAATTTCATCTCATCTAGCAGATCTGGCACGCCATTACCGCTCTCAGGAATGTTGAATTGTCCGTCCCAAAATTGATCTGAAAATTGCTCATAAACACTCAACAAGCGGCCTACCGTGACAGCTGCTGTTGCAACATACTTGCCGTAATCGCCAGCATCGTGCCAACCGCCAATCCCGGCAATTGATTCATCGACGGCATGGGCGACATCGCTGTGGGCCATCACCCCATCTTCTAGATGGCAAGGGGGATGATAAAGTCCCGTTTCTGGATCAGCGAGTTTGACGCCGCATCGCTGTAGATAGTAGGAGCGCAGCAAGAGTTTCGAAGTGTCGGTAAAAACGGCTTCCTTAATGGCGAAAGGCGCTGACTGAGACGAACCGTATCGCCACAGGTAATCTCCAGGTTGAGTAATGGCAGTGAAATCTAAGGTCCGTAAGATGTCTCCACGATCCATCACGGGGGAGGATGGAACAATCGTTTGGACTACCTTCCCATCTGATAAATTGATCAGCGCAGCTTGGTCATTATCCTCATCGGATAGATTAATCATTAAGGCGACTTTTGGAGCTTGGGGTAAGTACCCAACTTGGTTGAGAACAATCCCGCGACGCATAGACGCTATGCCGCCATTTGGCAGGATGGTATGCAAGATCAATAACAATAGGGCGGTCGCCCCTATCAGTCCTCCATAGAAGCAAGGAAAACGGCGAGTCATAGTCCCCCCCTAGGTTTGAGGAATGGCGGCGAATGTATATTGGTTCTGACTAATGCGATGATTCTGGGAATCCTGAATTGTCGCCAGCAAGTTATAGTCGCCAGCAAGATCAGGCGTAATCTCTAGACGGGTCAGCAATTTGAGGTCATCTGCTCCCAACTGGAAAGGGATGGTGGCGGTCTTTAAAGGGCGATCGCCCTGCTTGAGGGTGTAGCTGAGGGTAACACCCGATAGGGGGTCCCAAGTATCATTAATTGCCCACAGCTGAATCGGAAATGATTTTCCCACCACCTGAGGCTCTGCTGGGGCTTCAATGCTGGGCAAGATGGGTTGGTAAGCCTGCTGGAGGGCAAAATATCCTGACTTTGGATTCCGCCAATAGTCAACCATCCCCCAGTTGACCGAAGGCCAGGGTTCACAAAACATGAACTGAAAGATAGCGGATACGGGGCGATAGTGTTGCCGCCGGTATGATTCTGCGGCGTATTGGTTCAGTCGCGCCTGATATTGTTGGGTATTGTCTATAAATTCTTCTAGATCTCCCCCCATAGGCACTTTAGCAATATTAAAGGTTTCATGGGGCTGAAAATTTCGATATCGCCATTCCTTCCAGTCCGTTTCAGTTTTTGGCCATAGTACAGACGCATCAAAAATGCGCGTTAGAGATGCAAAATTAGGCAGAGCTTGCGCCCCAAATTCCGTGATCAGCGGCTGATCGGTGGGTTCCCCATAACGACCATATGTAAAGGAATACCAACCCCACCAAGGGTGCTCCCCCACCACAGACGCGGGATGCAGATAGCGAGTCCAGTCTTCTGAGAGCAGCCCGCGATAAAGATCTTTATCCAAGCGGCGATTGTGGTCTGGATTGTAGGTGTCATATTTATCGGCCATCCAAAAGGCGTCCCAAGGCGGCTCATTATGAAGACTCCAAGTAAAAATTGAAGGATGGTTATAAAGCTGAGCAATCATATCTCGCCCCTGACGAATCGCCTCAGCAGAAAGCGTCTCAGTTTCTTCGTATCCCCACTGCAGTGGAAAATCTTGCCAGACCAGAAGTCCCGCCTCATCAGCCTGATCATAAAAGGTTGGGGTGGTGACATGCGCATGCACCCGTATACTATTGATGTAGGCGTCTTGCATCTGGACAATGTCCTGATGGATGCGATTTGGCGTTACTTCGCTCAGCCATTGGGAGGGAATATAGTTCGCGCCGCGAAGGAAAATGCGATGGCCGTTTAGGCGGAAAACCTGAGCCCGAGCATCCCATTTCACCGTGCGAAAACCAAAGCGGGTCTCCCATGCATCAAGCAAGCGATCGCTCTCTAAGAACTGCAACCGCAATGTATACAGGTTTGGATCGCCATGGTCCCACGTCCACCAGAGATGTGGGTTGGGTTGAGGAATTTCTAACGTGACTGTGTTTTGCCCAGAGGAAAGTGATCGAGTTGTGGCAAACACATTAGCGGCGAGACCTTCAAAATTTGCGGGTAGAAGTTGGGCTTTTATCTGGACAGATTGGGATTGTTGGTCTGGAACCGTAAGGTCAATACTCACTTCTGCGATCGCTTTCGCGGCGTCTGGCTCTACTTGCGGTGTCACCTTAACTTGATTAACGACTAACTTGCGACTCGCCCGCAGGGTTACTGGAGCCCAAATTCCTCCAGTGTTTTTATCTTGGCCGCGATCGCTCCAGGCTCCTCCCGGTCGGGCGTCATGGTGAGCTAAAACGCCCTTAATCAAACGTTTATGTAGCGACCAATCCTGAGGCGCATTTTCTAGAGGGCTATTGACTCTAACAATTAATTCATTGTCTTGTCCAAACTTAAGGTGATCTGAAACAAGAAACTGAAAGGTTTGAAAATACCCTTCGTGAAAACCTAAATAGTGACCGTTTAGCCACACATCTGCGGTGTAGTCCACCCCTTCGAAATTGAGCATAAGCTCCTGATCCGCCAAATGCTGATCGACCGGAAAGTGATGACGATACCAAACCACTCCCGAAATATTGTGACCTTGGAGATACCAGTTTGTCGGAACGGCGATCGGTTGACTTTGGGACCAGTCCAAAGACGGTAGATTCGGAGCAGCTGGTGTGAGAATAGTCCTTGCTGTCGGATCAGGTAAAAATTGCCAGATCCCATTTAGGGACTGCACAGGAGTTGGGGCAGATAGTTCAGCTTCTGGAACGACCTCTAATGGAGGCAGCGTCCTAAAAGTAGAAGCCGCCCCCAAACCAACTATGCCAATGAACCCTAGCAGCAATCCTAAACAAATGCGATTAAAGCGTCGCCAGCGATGATCGCGACAATATGCTCGTACAGTCATTGGGAAAAGGTTTAATTACGAAAAATTCACTTCCAATACCGAAAAGTCGTCCTCCAAAATATCTCCGCCATTGATGCTACGAACTTTATCCAGTAAAGGCTTGAGGGTATCGCTTTGGGAAACTTTGTGCTGTTGGAGGAGATCTGTCCAAGCCTCTAATCCCCAAATGGCGTTATTCTTCCCAACCGGAATCTCATAAACACCATCACTGAAAATATAGAGACTACTCCCTGGAGGAATTTTGTGCTGTCTGACATCGAATGGAAAATCGGGCAATAGTCCTACCGCAATGCCATCACTGTCTAAATAGGATGTTTTATACGTGTTGTGTGAAGGGGTCACGAGAACCCCAGGCGGGTGACCCGCAGATGCAAACGTTAGCTTACGATTAACGGCGTTATAAACGCCATACCAGCAGGTGAAGTAGTCTTCACCCTTTTCATTCACCTGGAAAACTTCGTTCAACGCTTCCAGAACTGTTTCGGGCTGGTAAAAGTTTGCGCCCTTCAGGGTTCGTTTGCGCAGAATGTTTAAGATAGATACCGACAAGAGCGCTGATTTGACGCCATGACCTGCGACATCAAACAGATAAAACATCAAGTTTTCATCGTCTAACCAGTCGTAGTCGAAAGCATCCCCCCCCAAGGTGCTCGATGGCTGGTACTGGGTATTGACCCAAACACTATCTTGAGCCTTACATCCAGCACTGACCTCAGTGTAAGTATTCGGCAGTAATGCCTCTACATACTGCGCCGCCCGCTGTAACTCTAGTTGTAGGAGTTGATGGCAATTTTGCAGTTCCTCTTCAGACTGCTTACGTTTGAGATATTGGCCTAATTGCCTGCCAAATATCGTAAGCATACGAAGTAAATCCTTGTCAGGCGGTGAAACCTCTTGACTAAAGAGCGCAATCCCCCCTAGTTTTTCTGCTCCATGCCTAACCGGGAAGATTAATAGAGCGCGCAAACCTGCCGCTTCAGCAGCTTCTTTGCGCGAAAATACGCCGTCCTGGGCAATGTCCCCAATCCATAACGCCTTTTCAGACTCCCAAACCTGTTTTGGAATTCCTTCTTCAGTTGTCAGGGTTAGGGTATCTGTATAATCGGAAAATTCTTTAAGTTTTTCTGTTTTGAGATACCACCGCTCATGACAACGTATTTCTTCTGTATGGGCGTCTAGAAGCCAAAATTCTCCCAATTGGAAACCCAGACTCCCGCAAATAGCCTGCAACGCCCGGCGCACTGCAATTGAAGAATCGTTTGCGTTCGATAGCACTCGGGTTATGGCGTATTCTAAAACGCGATACTGCTCTCGAACGGTGCGATCAGTAATGTCAACAAGCCTGCCGGCGATATCTAACACGACGCCTCGGCCATCTACATTTGCACATAGTTGGATTTCAACCCAACGAACCATGCCTGTCTCAGTCAAACACCGACTGCGGTATCGGTAACACTGAGAGGGTTGCTTCCAGGCTTTAGAAAATTGCATCGAGTGACGTTGCCGCTCAGCGGGGTGCAAGAAATCCTCAAATGGCTTTCCCAAACTGCCTTTCAAGCCGTAACCCATTAGCTTATGCCAAACTGGATTAATAAAAAGTAGCTCCCCAGCGGCATTTAGCTGAAAGATGACCTCTTGCAAGCTAGTAATCAACGAACGATATTGCTCTTCACTCTCCCTGAGCGACTGTTCGGCCTTGACGGTCTGCATGAGATGGCGCATCCGTCCTACTAGAACGGGCATCTGTACAGGTTTGGTGATGTAGTCGGTAGCTCCAGATTCAAAGGCGTTATTGACTGATTGGATATCATCAAGGCCTGTCACCATTAGAATCGGGACATGTTCGCCTCCCGGCAGATCACGGATTTTTCGACAACAGTCAAACCCATCCATACCGGGCATCTTAGCGTCCAGCAAAACCAGGGCGGGAGAAACTTCCTTGAACAGCTCTATTCCCTCATTCCCATCATTAGCTTCAATCACTTGATAGCCTACTTTTTGCAACAGGGTTCTCAGCATGATACGTGAGAAGGAATCGTCATCTATCAACAAAACTGTAGTGGTAGAACCATTCATATACATTCTTGTTTGTCATTCTCTGTAGGGGGCTTTAACGCCTGAGCAAAAAATAGAACTTACCTTATCTATGCCCATGGAACTGAGAAATCAAACAGTCTCTCAGCTCTATCATTGGAACATGTCCCTGATTGTCTTACAGAGCGTTTCAAGATTTTTTGCAAAAGCTGCTCAATCATCAAAACGCCAAATTCTATGCGGCTTTAAATCTTACTAATCCAGCGGAATTTCTCAATAGAACCAGCTTGGTTAGAGCAGAATTTAGCCCTAGGTCTACAAAAAATTAATGTCCTTATCGCCGCTTGACCAAGGACTTTCCTGGTAATTACCAATAGTAATTGCCAATAGTAAAAAAACTTAATCCTTATACCACCCCTATCAAATAGGGAGAATATAGACTTGGTTTATCTTGAGATCTTTTTGAATTATCGGGAATCTTAGGCTAAATTGAAAAGCCTTGATTAATAGAACACTGAAATTCATGCATTATGACGAATTTGAAGCACCCCCAACAATCTGGGTAGTTATGTCGGTGGTTGGAGGGATTGCAACGGGGTTAGGGCTCATTACAAGTCTCGAATATTTGGGCGATCGCTTTTTTCCAACCAATCGCTCGATGCGCAACTCATTGCTTGCCTTAGAGAAGGTGACAATCCCAAAAGATCGTCCGAATTTGTCCTTAAGCGTTAATTTTTCATCAGCCCCTTTTACAAACACTGACCCAGGTTCGCATACCTTCTGACCCAGGTTCATTTATTCTCCTGACCCAGGTTCATCTATCTTTTGACTTCTTCGTTAAGTAATGTCGATATTCATCTCCAAACGACGGCGATGGGTGAGGCTGGTTGCGTATTGGCTGGTGAGTTTGCATGTTTTTCTCTGGATAACCACTATCCAACCCGCCCCAACGCCAGCCCAGAATGACGGCGGACAATGCGCTATTGCAGAACCGCTTACCCCAGAGGAATGGGGCTATGCCCAATCAGCCTGGAACTATTTTGTTGATAATGTTCAGCCCTCGACTGGATTATCTAATTCGGCGGGAGGCTTCCCTTCTGGCACCCTATGGGACTTAGGCAATTATTTAGCGGCCATGAACGCGGCTCGCTGGATAGGACTGATTGATCAAACAGAGTTTGATGGCCGCTTAAATCAGTTTTTGGCCAGCTTGGGGCAGTTGAGGTTATTTGAAGACACCCTGCCCAACAAGGTTTACAACAGCGCCACCGGAGAAATTGTAGATTATGGCAACAACCCCTTAGAGAAGGGCATTGGCTGGTCAGCTCTAGATATTGGCCGCCTGATGGCCGCTTTCCATATCTTGCGAACCTGTCATCCTCAATATTCTGATTGGATGCAGGGCATCCTCGACAGTTGGAACCTTGCCGCCTCTATCCAAGATGAAATGATGTACGGCGCGGCAGTGCTTCCAGACGGCAGCACCCTCAAGGTGCAGGAAGGTCGCCTGGGATATGAAGAATACGCCGCGAGAGGATATGCCCTGTGGGGGTTTGACGCTCCCAAAGCAATCGCCTATGAACCGTTTGAATTTGTCGATATCTACGGCCTGCAGATTCCGGTCGATAGTCGAGATTATCAAACAACAAACGCCAATAACTATGTGGTCAGTGAGTCTTATATCCTTGACGCCATTGAATTTGGGCTGGAGGGCGATCAGGCTGACTTTGCCCGCCGAGTTTTTGAAGCGCAGAAGCGCCGCTATGAAGACACGGGCCTACTCACAGCCGTTTCTGAGGACAACATCAATCAAGCCCCATACTTTCTCTACAGCACGGTTTACTCCAATGGCGTGCCGTGGGCGGTGATCACAGAGAACAATGAACTCCATCCTGAACTGCGCACCCTTTGCACCAAAGCTGCGTTCGGATGGCGTTATGTCTATCCTGATGATCCCTACGCCCATCAAATTTTCGATCATGTTAAGGACACAACCAATTCAGGCCGAGGATACTACGCCGGTATTTATGAATCGGGGCTATACGAACCGCAGCCTCCCATTAACGACATTTTGACGGGCAACACCAACGGGCTAATTATGGAGATTCTCTACTATAAAGCTCGAGGGTATCAACCCATGTTGGGCAGCGGCAGCGCCCCAAGCAGTTCCGTGGCGGCGCCTGCTCCCCCGCCTAGCGAAGATACAGCGGCTGCTTTGCCGCCGCCCCCGGCTGCGCCTGAACCTACTCATGCTGCACCCGAGCCGCCCCCTGCGCCCGAACCGCCACCCGCTGCGCCTGAACCGCCACCCGCTGCGCCTGAGCTGCCCCCTGCACCTGAGCCGCCCCCTGCTGCACCGCCGCCGCCTGCTGCGTCTGAGTCCCAAGCAATCGCAGTCGCCCCCATCAATCCTGTCGGCGCTCCAAAACCATCCGCTTGTCCTGTTCCAGAAAACAAGCTCAGTGTCACGGACATCCGCTATGCAAAAACTGCCTGGAAATACTTTGAAGCGAATTACAAACCATCGGGGTTAGTTCCTGATCGCAGTGATTTAGCCGGCGTTACACTTTGGGGCGTCGGCGATTATATTTCGGCCCTCCATGCCGCCCGAACAATGGATATTATTGACGCTGAAAAGTTTGACGCTCGAGTGCGTTATTCACTGGGCGCTTTACGAGAAATCCAATTTTTTGCGGGAGAGTTACCCCATCGAGCTTACAGCACCCTCACCCTTAAACCGATAGATTATGGGGGAAATGAAATTCCAGAGGGCGATGGCTGGTCAGGGCTAGATATAGGACGACTGCTGGCCGCATTGCACACCCTCAAAACATGCCACCCCGAATACACAGATGAAGTTGATCGGGTGGTGTTGGACTGGTCATACCTGCGGGTAGTGCGAAATGGACAGATTGGGAATGCTCGCCTGGGCCAGAACGATCGCGGCCACAATCGTGTTCGAGTTCACCCCGCAGAGATTCTGGGTTACGAAGAATATGCCGCCCGCGCCTTTCAGCTTTGGGGATTTGATGCGTCCAGATCGTCAGTGGGGGGAAATTACGTCACCGATGAAATAGAAGGGCAACCAGTGCCGGTCCAACGATCCCAGCCTGAGCAACGTCGTCGCAACGAAGTTTTGAACACCATTAGCACCCCCTTTATTTTGTACGGGCTGGAGTTTGGGTTTGACCCCCAAATCAGTTCCCTGGTGCGAGCGATTTATCAAGCTGAAGCGAATCGTTTTGAGAAGACTGGCGTCTTTAGCGCATCGGGCACAACCTTGATCAACCAAGGACCCTATGTAGTCCACAGCACCGTTGTGTCAGATGGCCGACCCTGGGCCGCTGTCAATGATGATGGCGTAGTTATTCCAAAATCTCGTGTGGTGAGCACCGCTGTCGCTTTCGCCTACTACACCTTATTTCCGGAGAGCAACTATGGCCGAGAGCTGTGGCTGGCCACTTTGGATCTGTACAACAAGGTGTTGGGCTATTACGAAGGCTTTTATGAGGAAAATGGTCGAAGAGCCATAGGTTTTACGGGCAGCACAAACAGCCTCATTCTGCAAGCTTTGCTCCATAAAAACACCCATCAGCTACCCCTGATTCAGCCCCATAGCGATATGGATTCTCCCTGGTGGCAGGCGATTCGCGAGGGTGATCCAATGGGGCTAGGCCTTCCAGAGGAGGCGACGCCTGAAATTGAAATGATAGTCAACGACCAGGGCGCATACTGGATTGCTAAGGATGAACTTCCCATCGCTGGCCAGCCTTCTTCCCCAACATTGCAAGCTGCCTCAAGTCTAGATGCGCCAGCGATGGAAGACAGTCTTTCCATCCCTCCCCCAGTGCCTCCTCCTAGGGAACAAGCGAGTGTAGATCAACAGGCGGCCGAGCCCTCCTTATCCGTTGCAGCTAACCCGACTCTTCCCTTGGAAAACCTGAGCCAGTTACCCAATCCACAAGATCAAACCGCTGCCCGCCGAGCCTGGACTTATTTTGAAAATAACTGGAATCCAAGCACTGGCATGGTCAATGCAGTTGATGGATACCCCTGGGCGACTTGGTGGGATCAAGGAAGCGCCATTCTTGGCCTGCATGCAGCGCATCAACTGGGAATTTTGTCGGCGTCAGACTTTAGGGATAGACTCGATCAACTCCTAACAACCCTAGAGACCCTGCCTCTACCCCCCACAAATTTGCCCAATAAGGCTTACAGCACGGATACCGCCGAAATGCGCACCTTGAGTAACCGGGCTGATCAACAAGGCTCCAGTGGTTGGTCTACGCTGGATTTGGCTCGCTACCTGACGGCCTTGCAGGTTCTCAAGACCCACTATCTGGACTTCGGCGATCGCATTGATGCAATTGTTTCTCGCTATGACCTGACTAAACTGACCAAAGACGGGTGGCTATGGGGCAGTGGCGCAGGTCGCAACGGACTGCAATATTGGCAAGAGGGGCGCCTGGGTTACGAACAGTACGCCGCCTACGGACTCAAGCTTTGGGGGGTTGAAGCTGAAAACGCCTTATATCATCCACCCACCCACCAAGTCACTGTAGATGGCATTGAACTGACAGTAGACCAACGTGATTTCTCCTCCTCTGGGGCCAGCAACCATCTCACCAATGATCCCTATCTCCTCTGGGGCATAGAGTTAGACTGGCCTGACACGGAATTAACTCAAGTTGAAAATTTACTTCAGGTTCAGGCTAATCGCTATACCCGCACGGGAATACTGACGGCAGTGAATGAAGACTCGCTGGACCGTAAACCGTATTTCCTCTATTACAGCGCCTATGCAGACGGCCAACCCTGGTCAATCTTAACTGTACGGGGCCAGAATCACCCTGAGTTGCGTTTTCTCAGTACAAAAGCGGCGTTTGCCTGGAGCAGCCTTTTTCCCGACAGCAGCTACGGCCAAACCCTACGGCAATCCGTGCAAAATCTTGCCGACCCTCAGCGAGGATATCTATCAGGGCGATATGAAAACCCTGATCTAGGTCCCAACCAGGCGATTAACGTCAACACAAACGCCATTATCCTTGAAAGTTTACTTTATCAAACCCAGGGGGGCCGCCTGCTCACTTACCCATCATAGAACTATGGCTTTGCAACCTTTCCACCGTGTGCATTCCCATTCACTAGTAAGGCTCCTGGCCAGTCTTTTAACCGTCAGCGCCCTGACGGGCTGCTCTATTCTGGGCCAGGGAGCAGTAGACCCGAAGGGACAAATTCCTGATTCTGAGGCAGTTACTAAACAATCAAATTCTAAAGCTTGCGGACAGTTCGCCACTCCCCTCACACCCAAAGAGCAAGAATACGCCGCCGCGGCCTGGCAATATTTCGTCAATAACCGACAGCCTAAGACCGGGTTTACCAACTCCGCCCATCAGTTTCCTTCCGGCACCCTCTGGGACCAAGGCAATTACTTGATGGCTTTGAATGCAGCTCGATGGTTTGGCCTGATCGACCAAGACGAGTTTGATCTTCAACTCAACCAGTTTCTAACCAGTTTAGGTGAAATTCCCCTCGTTGTTGGAGCGCTACCCAATAAGGTATACAACAGCGCCACCGGAGAAATGGTGGACTACGCCAACAAACCCACCAAAACAGGACTAGGGTGGTCGGCTTTAGATATTGGCCGCCTGTTGGTCGCCTTTCACATCATTCGAACTTGCCACCCCCAATACGACAACTGGATTTCAGGTATTGTTGCGGGCTGGCAAGTGCCTCGTTCCATTAAAGAAAAACAGCTTTATGGTGCCGTAGTGAAAACAGACGGCTCCCTTTTACCCGTTCAGGAAGGACGCTTAGGTTACGAAGAATACGCAGCTCGTGGATATGGTCTATGGGATTTTGACGCCCCGAAAGCTTTAGACACTGAGCCGATGGAGTTAGTTGAAGTGGCTGGAGTCGAAATTCCGGTCGATAAGCGAGATTTTGAAGAAACGGACGCCAATAACTATGTCGTGAGTGAGTCTTACATTCTAGAGGCGATCGAATTTGGTTGGGATAAGGAGCTTTCCGAATATGCGGAAGTTGTTCTCAAAGCCCAAGAAAACCGATATAAGGATACCGGATATCTCACCGCTGTTTCTGAGGATAATATTGACCAAGCGCCCCATTTCCTTTATAGCACCCTCTACGCCAACGGCACTCCCTGGGCTGTCATCACAGAAAAAAATGAGTCCTATCCAGAACTTCGCACCCTCAGTACAAAAGCGGCATTTGGCTGGTATTATCTGTTCCCCAAAAAGCTTTACACCTTAAAGCTCATTAATGCAGTAAAGGAACTCCAAGATCCGAATGGAGGGGGTTTCTATGCAGGAATTTACGAAGAGACTGGGGATATTAATTCTATTTTGACTGGCAACACCAACGGCCTCATTCTTGAGATTTTATATTACAAGGCTCTGGGTAATCGGCCACTGTTGAAACCGCCTAAAAAGTAATGTTAAATCTATTTGGATAAGCTAATTTAGCCGTTAGAGTGTGTCATAAATTTACGTGTAAATTTGTAAGACATACTGATTTCTTGACTAAAGAGTCACCCCCTATTTTGCCTGGTCTATAATCCAAGCAATTGATAATCCAAAATCTAAAATCCCTTGGACTAAGAAATTTCCACCTCCCTCAAATTAGCCTCTGGAGAGGGATAGGAGGTGATGAGCAGCTCGGTGATCTTGCCGCGTCTTTTGGCGTTAGAGTTAATGTTCCGGGCCGCTTGGATGGTGTGGGTCGGAAACTCTTGATACAGACCTCGAATAAAAGGGCAGTCGGAATTGGATAGCATCACTGGAATTCCCCGTCTGGCTAAGTTGGCGAAGGTTTGCTGGAGTCGGATTTGATCCTCAGCGCCAAAGGCGTAACGATTGTAGGCGGTGAAATTGCTGGTGGCGCTAATGGGAAAGTAAGGCGGATCAAAATAGACAAAATCTTGGGAGTCTTTAGGTAAGTCCGCGATCGCTTCAAACGGAATCACTTCAATCTCAGCGATTTGGAGAGCGGCGCACACCGAGCGAAGAAGATCGGGATTGTAGATTTTGGGATTTTTGTAGCGTCCCATTGGCACATTAAATTTACCCTTGGAATTTTCTCGATAAAGGCCGTTATAGCAGGTTTTATTCAGATAAATTAGACGGGCGGCTCGCTCAACGGGATCAGCGCTCGGCTTTTCTCGCACCTGATAGAAATATTCTTTGCAGTGATGTTGCTGATGTTCTTTGAGGCATTCAAGCACCGCTTCCACCTGATCTCGCACACAGCGATAAACATTCACTAATTCTGGATTCAGGTCGGTTAGAACGGCGGATTTTATCTTCGGAAAGAGATGAAAGAAAATAGCGCCGCCCCCCAGAAAAGGTTCGTAATAGGTATTTAACCGACTGGGTAAGTAGGGAAGATATTGTTCAATTAAACGGCCTTTACCCCCCGCCCACTTAAGAAATGGGCGCGGCGGCGAAGCGGGAGGAGAAGTTACCAACATCAAGAAATCAATGACTTAAGTTGACTGCCGCATCCCAAAAACGGATGCCCAATTGCGATCGAACGGTCAACCTAATGGGGCGTTTCTGGCGCGTTTGCGGATTTGCCGCAGATATCCCAAATGGGTGTATTGTCCCAAGCCTAAATTTGCCGATAGAATACCTAGCCATCAAAAAATCCTGGTATGCCTGAACGGGGTAGGAGCCTCCTACGATAGGATTGTGTAGGGTATCAATATAGTTTGCGATTGCATAGTATCTTGCTTTTTGGAATAACGGCGCCAAGGGAATTGAAATATGGAAGAGTTTTTTACGAATGTCTCTAGATATGCTCGTTATTTAATTAGCTTTAGCTTGGGCGTTCTGTTTAGTTTCATTCAACCGCTGATGCCTTTACTCAAGCGGCCGACAACTGCGATCCCTCTTGTGGGCGCGTTTATCGCTGGGTTTGCGTTTTTGGCCTTTACCCTGAGGGCGATGTTAGGGTTAAGCAGCGTTTAACCCATTTTTAGCTAGTTAAGGAGTTTGGGCGACGCCCAGCGCCCATTCGCCAAAATCCAGTTAAATTCACCTGAAAAAATTTGTTTAGAAGGCGGCTTGGAGCCAGGGCTTAGCATTAACCAGCGTTGTAACTTCAGACAAAGCGGCAATTGCGCCGTAAGGAGCAGATAAGATGGCGACGAATCGGAGAGTAGCCCGGGTAGCGGCGCTGATCAAGCGAGAGATAAGCCAGATGTTGCTCTATGGCATCAAGGACGATCGCGTCGGTTCAGGCATGGTTAGCGTCACAGATGTAGATGTTTCCGGCGACCTGCAGCACGCCAAGATTTTTGTCAGTATTTACGGCACAGACGAAGCTCGTTCAGAAACGATGGCGGGATTGAAGGCCGCCACCGGATTTGTTCGCGGTGAACTGGGTCAGCGAATTCGTTTGCGGCGAACCCCAGAGGTGATTTTTGAAGAGGATCGTTCGTTTGAGCGCGGCACCCGAGTGCTATCCCTGCTCAATCAGCTGAGTCAGGAGCGGGCGGAAAAGGGCGATGGGATAGCAGAAGACTCGGAGCCCGGCATCAGTGCGGCAGAGGGCTAATTAAGCTTGAGGGGTTCGGCGATTGGTCCCATTCTGCCGGATTTAGAGTCCCTGTCTTTGATGGAGCAGGCGGCTCAGATGGTGGTGGTGCGCGCATCCGGACATCTGTTTGACCACCAAATTCAATATCCCACCTGGGAAGCGGATAATCAGACGCTGCAGGTTTATTTGGGAGACCTGGGGGTAGGCGGGGTGATTCTCCTGGGCGGCAGCGCGGGGGAGATTGGCTTGCGATCGCAGCAGCTCCAGGGCTGGGCTAAGACGCCATTGCTCTTGGCCGCCGACATTGAGGAAGGGGTCGGTCAGCGCTTTAGCGGCGCCACGTGGTTTCCTCCCCCCATGGCCTTGGGCGCGATCGCAGCGGAAAATCCGTCCCTGGCCCTGTCCTACGCCGAACAGATGGGCGCAATCACCGCCCAAGAAGCCCAGGCCATTGGCTTGAACTGGGTTCTGGCTCCAGTGGTTGATGTCAACAATAATCCCGCCAATCCGGTTATTAATATCCGCGCCTTTGGGGACAAACCAGATAGCGTGGGTAAACTGGCCGCCGCCTTTATCCGAGGCGCTCAACGACATGCAGTCCTCACCACCGCCAAACATTTCCCCGGCCATGGCGACACCGCTGTGGACTCTCACCTGACCTTACCGACGTTGACCCATCGGCTTGAGCGCCTCGCCCAGATCGAATTTCCGCCATTTCAACACGCGATCGCCGCCGGAGTTGATGCGGTGATGAGCGCCCATCTCCAAGTTCCAGCCCTAGATTTCCAACATCCCGCCACCCTATCCCATCCCACTCTGACTAGAATCCTGCGGCGACAGCTGGGCTTTCAAGGGTTAATTGTCACCGACGCTCTGGTTATGGGGGCGATCACCCAGCAGTACGGGCCCTACGAAGCTGCAGTGCTGGCGGTCGAGGCGGGGGCAGACATTCTGCTTATGCCACCCGATCCTGAAGGCGCCATCCGCGCCGTCTGCGAAGCCGTTCGAGTCGGTCGGATCCCCCCAGAACGCCTGCAAGCCTCCCTAGAGCGGATCTGGCGGGCCAAATACAAAGTCGCCTCGCCAACCTCAGCAGGCCCGCCTTCTCTGCATGCTTGGGAGCATCCCCCCGCTGCCGCCATCCAGCTTGATCGCATCGCCCAGCCTCAATCTTTAACACTCGCTGCTAATATTCTCAAAGAGTCCACCCTGAGCGGCGGCCCCCTCCCCCTCGATGCTGACGCCCCAACCGGAGAGTTGAGGAATCTAATCGTCGTTGACGATAGTCTGAATTGCCGATTCTTGAGCGCCGCCGCCCCCGCTATATCCCTACCGCAACGACTTGGCTACTCCCTACAGCTGATCGACAGCTGCACCCCTTGTCCCGCCGCCAGCCAGCCGCCAGCCCAACCCACCCTGCTGCAACTCTTCATCCGAGGCAATCCCTTCCGAGGCGGCTCAGGACTCACCGAAGCGGCGACACAGACCTTACACACCCTAATCGCCGACGACAAGCTTCAAGCCCTCATAATCTACGGCAGCCCCTACATCCTCCAACAGCTCCAGCCCCAGATTCCAGACACCCTCCCCTACTGCTTCACCTACGGTCAGACGCCAGAGGCGCAAGCGATCTCACTGGAAGTGTTATTCGGAAGGGCGATGAAGGAGATGGGGATCAGCGGCGGGCGGAGGTTTACGGATTAGGGAGCAGGGGGAGCAGGAGAGATAGAGGGGATGGGGAAGATAGGGAGGATAGGGGAGAAATGCAGAGACGTGACATGCCACCTCTCCGGAATAGAGAGGTGGTGAGAGGCGAACAGATAGATAGAGAAGATGAAGGGGGATGAACCGTAGGATGGGCATTGCCCACGGGCTTAATTTGATGAAGGGATGAGGATCTCTGGAGGATGGAGTGGATTAGGGGGATAAATGTAGAGCCGCGACGTGTCGCGGCTCCTAATGGATATGAGGATGGAGGAGTCAATTACCGGTTACCCAGTCCAAAATTCAAAATCCAAAATCCAAAATTCCCCCTTACATTCCCATAATCTCGTAACCCGAATCAACATAAATGATCTGCCCGGTAATACCGCTGGATAAGTCGCTGCAGAGGAAAGCCGCCGTATTCCCCACTTCCAACTGAGTGACCGTTCTGCGCAGAGGAGCGACTTCTTCCACATGGTGAATCATGTCCAGGATACCGCCGACTGCTGAAGAGGCGAGGGTTCGAATGGGGCCAGCGGAGACACCGTTCACCCGAATCTTTTGGGGTCCCAGTTCAGACGCTAGATAGCGGACATTCATTTCCAGCGCCGCCTTGGCGATCCCCATGACATTGTAGTTAGGCACCACCCGCACTCCGCCGAGATAGGTTAAGGTGACGATACTGCCGCCATCAGCCATCAGCGGTTTGGCCGCCTGGGCCAGTTTCACTAAAGAGTAAGCGCTAATTTCTAGAGCGGTCTGGAATCCCTCCCGAGAGGTGTCGCTAAAATTCCCAGTGAGGTCGTCTCGATTAGCGAAAGCTAAGCAGTGGATTAAGCTATCGAGTTTTCCCCACTTCTGCTTAACTGCCTCAAAGGTCGCTTGTACTTGCTCGTCATCTTGGACGTTGCAAGGTAAGAATAGAGAAGGGGTGAGCGGCTCAGTCAAATCGGCCACCTTCTTCTCCATTCGACCTCGCTCATCCGGCAAGTAGGTAACCCCTAGATTGGCCCCTGCTGCATGAAGTTGTTGAGCAATTCCCCAAGCGATGGAGCGATTGTTGGCAATCCCAGTGACGAGTGCGTTTTTTCCGGTCAGATCTAGCATGACAGTCCTTTTCGAGCCCATCTAGGAGAATACTTAAAAACGGGATCATAGGCCAGTGGTCGGGAAAAATATGCCATTTTTCTCAGGGTCAGGTATTCTTTCAACAAGGTTCCAATTAACCTCTGGGCAAAAAAAAAGATTAAATCCTTCTCTAATTATTAAGTTTCGCCATAATAAGGTAGCGTCCGATACAAAACACGCCTAGAAGTTAAGTTTTAGTGTTCTCAAGTCAGAGAATCCTCGCAATGGGTGTATCAAAAAAACCGTTGGATTGGTGGTTAAACCCTGGCATGAGGCTGCATTCTAAAGTTTGCGGCGGTTATGTGTTAGAAGAGCTGGAGTAACGGGTAGGTATGGTAGTGACACAAGATAAGCCGTTGGCTAATGTGTTTCGCCAGCTTTCTGGGGGGGCGTTTCCCCCTGTCGTGGAAACTTTTGAAAGGGGAAAAACCATCTTCTTTCCTGGGGATCCAGCTGAGCGCGTTTATTTTCTCCTAAAAGGGGCTGTTAAGCTTTCTCGAGTTTATGAGGCGGGGGAGGAGATTACAGTCGCCCTGCTGCGTGAGAATAGTGTATTCGGGGTGCTATCCCTAATTACAGGACATCGTTCCGATCGGTTTTATCATGCCGTCGCCTTTACTCCTGTAGAATTGCTTTCCGTTCCCATTGAGCAGGTAGAGAAAGCTTTGGAAAATAATCCGGAGCTTTCTATGTTGATGTTACGGGGGCTATCGTCTCGAATTCTACAAACGGAGATGATGATTGAAACCCTGGCGCATCGAGACATGGGGTCCCGATTAGTGAGTTTTTTGCTGATTCTATGTCGCGACTTTGGGGTTCCTAGCCAAGATGGCATTACGATTGACCTCAAACTCTCCCATCAGGCGATCGCGGAGGCCATTGGCTCGACTCGGGTGACGGTCACTCGCCTTTTAGGGGACTTGAGACAGGAAGGAATGATTTCTATACACAAAAAGAAAATTACGGTGCACGATCCGGTCAACCTCAGTCAACAGTTCACCTGATAGGGGATAACTGTCATCAAGACCGCACAAACTTCAGTTAGGGACTCACCGGATGGCAATGACATGCTCTAAAGTGTATCTGAGCTGTATGTAACGGTCTGATGCAAGGCTATATCTTAATTTTGGCGGTCTTAGTGCTGGGTGGAGTTATCGCGACGGTGGGCGATCGCATTGGCATGCGAGTCGGTAAGGCCCGCCTGACCCTGTTTAATTTACGTCCCAGGCAAACCGCGACAGTTGTCAGTATCATGACCGGAGGCGTGATTTCAGCCTCTACCCTAGCGCTCATGATTGGCGTTAGCGATCAACTACAGACTGGATTATTTGAACTGGAGTCGATTCAAGAAGATTTGGAAAACGCTCGCTTTGCGCTGGCCCAAACTCAGCAGGAAGTGACTGAAATCGAAAGCGCTTTGCAGTCAGCCACCCAGGAGCAAACTAAGGCCGAGGAGCGCCTTAGCCAGATTAATCAATCCTTACAACAGGCGGTTGAACGTCAAGAGAGTACAGAAGCTCAACTACGACGAACCCAAAATCAGTTGGGGGCGGTTTCCCAACAGGCGCAGAAATTGCGGTCAGAAATTCAACGGTTACAGTCAGAAAGGAAGACCCTATTAGAGCAACAAGCCACCGTACAGGCGCAAATTGCTCAGCGGGATCAGGAGATTGCCGAGCGGGATCAGGCGATCGCCGAACGGCAGGAGCGATTAGACCGATTAGAGGTGCAGCGCGCCTCTTTGTCGCAGAAAGTAAACCGTCTAACGGAGGATGTGGACCGCCTGACAGAGGAATCTCAGGACATCCGCACCGGGTTTGTCACCCTCCGGCGTAATCAAGTCCTTGCTATTGGCGTATCTACGGTGACGGGGCTAGAAGCCGCGACTCAGGTGGTTGAGCAACTGTTCCGAGAAGCGAATCGAGTTGCGCTTCAAAGCACTCTACTGGGGTCTATCGCTGTAGATGAACAAATCCTTCGAATTAAAACGGTCGAAGTAGAACAGGTGATTAATCGCATCAGCAATGGCCAGGAATATGTCCTGAGAATCTTATCGACCGCTAATTATGTAGCCGGGGAGCCTTGTGTTGTTGAGGGTCAAGAGCCTTGTATTGATGTTCGCTTAGATGCTGAAGTTAACCGCGTTATCTTCCAGCCGGGGGAAATTATCGCCACCACTCCAGTGGAAACCACTCAATTAGCCAACCGACAGTTAGTAGAAAGGCTTAATCTGCTGATCGCCTCCACCCAAGTTAAGGCTCGTCAGGACGGGGTGATTAACGTTGATACGGTGCAAATTTCTGATGGCCAGAGAGCGACTCTGTTTCGTTTTCTCCAGCAAGTTCAGGCCTATGGCCGCAAGCTAGACTTGCTAGCGATCGCCTCCCAACCCATTTTCACAATTGGACCCATTCGGATTGATTTGGTCGCCATCAAAAACAATGAAGTTTTATTTCAGACCACTCCTTCCCCTTCTACACGCTAGAAGGCAGTCAGAGAGAGGGAAGTAAGGCTTAAATTAGTTATTTTTGGATAATGGGGACAGAGATTGATTTTTAATTAAATCAAAAAAAATTTGCAGATATTTACCATCTTTCGCCCTTATTCAGCCAACCCTAGATTCAGTGTTTAGAATTGATTTTACTGGCTAGATTTTCTGATTTGGGTAGCCAAGATTGAAGCCAATCCGGAAAAAGCGTTTTATAGCTTTAAGGAAAAAATAAGCCCTAAGTCATCGTGGTTTATGCCTTGCCAGAGTCATTCAAGTCAGTTTAGTTGCTTTGGCTTATTTTTAGTAATTTACAGCTCCCTTCCAGCTAACCACCTTGTAACTCTCTATTGTTGACTGGTGGTCGCCCCCGCCCATAACCTATTGCCAGTCTGCGTCAATTCACCGCGAACTTGGAGCAGTTCTATGAAGTTTGAAGATATTTATCAATTTTTTGAGGATCCACCGCCGATTTATCTAAACAAGGAACTGGCAGTGTGTTACGTGCTTGCAGTCTTAATTGACCGCGATTCCTATGGGACGGAGTTAATCCAACTGCTAGGACGGGAATATCCTGACTATCGACTTTCCGATACCGTGCTCTACAGTGCGTTGAAATTTTTAGAAGACCAGTCTGCAATTGAGGGCTATTGGAAAAAGGTCGAAGGCCGGGGACGGCCGCGCCGGATGTACCGCCTGTATCCAGAATACCAACTTAAAGCTCGAGAGCTGGGTGATCTGTGGCAGCAGTATATGCGAGGTCGACGAGCCGACGATCGATTAAAAGAGGACCCTTTAAAAAAAGATCGAGTCCTAACCTCCTCGGTCATTCCGAGGGATTAGGCGAAAATCAGCAGAGTGGAGAATAAGGGTCAATCGGCAAGGAATAATTATCGTTAATCAGAGGAATTGCTCAATATCCATTGATCCTTGATCATGGGGAGAGTAAATCTGTAGCTTTTCTGACTTTTTCTCTGTTAGGCCAATACGATTGTGACTAATACCATTCTCTCATCCACTTTTCTGCTGACTTTGCTGTTATTCGTGGGCCTGGTCTTTTTTATTCGCGCCTCAACCAAGGATCGAACTCAAACTGTTCAACTGCTGTCAGAACAAGAAGACACTCGCCTGTTGGAGCAATTACGGGATTATTTCGAACAGAGGGCTTATCGGGTTACGGCTATAGATCCAGAAAACAATCAGATTACGTTAGCGGGGTTTGTTCGCCCAAGCGTTTTTTTAGCGGTCTTTTTGTCGCTCTTAGCCGCTATCGGTATTTTTTGCCTTGCCCTAGTCCTCTCTTTTCTATTTCATGAACAAACGCCTCTGTGGGGGGGGCTTGCGTTGTTTTCTCCTCTAGCGGGAGTATTTTACTGGCGAAAATCCGGCAGGGAGGAGCAAGTTTCCTTCAGAATTAAATCCCTGCCAACCTCAACCCCCTCTCAAAAAAGTCTGTTAACCGTCATTGCTCATCGGGATGAGTTAGCTAATTTACAGAGAGCGTTGTCTCTAAAAAAACAGGAGGTGGAATCAGTTTGATTACACCTCCATAATTTCACATTCGAGCAACTTTATCTTTAATATAGCCAGCTCTTCGGCTCCGACAAATTGGCCATCGCCAGATTTGTAGATTCAGCCTTACTGAAATGAAGCGACCTCAAGGCGTTGTCATTCCAGTAAGGCTGACTGATTATCCCCGATTAAGACCACTTACTTGAGAAGAGGAGGTCATTGGGATAAATCAGAAAGTTCTAGGTGAGCTTAGACCTATAACAACAAAGAACTCAATTAATTGGATTCGAACTCCAAAACGGTCTTACCCAACTATTTAAGGTCTTAGTTCTTACTTGGCGGCGATGCCAAAGGGTTCCGGCTCCTCCTCCTCTAACCGCAGACTGGGAAAGAGGAAATGATTTTCTTCCACATACTGGGCTCCAAACAAGCCCTTCTCAGCCCAGAAATATCGATCAGTGGTATGCTCGTTCCGCTTCACCAGTAATAGAGCAGGGGGAGTGATGCCTTCTGCATGGATAAAGTTCCGGGCCGCAGTAACTGGCTTTTCATTCTGACTCTCGATACTATATTGAGGAACATTCTCTAGAATACGCCGCCCTTCCAAACGACGCCGACTCTTGCGCTTGCGTCTCCTTGCCAAATTGCCTACCTCCTCTTTTACGCTAACTAGTGTAGTGGTAGTTACAAAAATCCTAGACCCTGCAAAGTATATAGGTTCGACCTAAGAATTTCAACTTCTCTTAAAATTATTCATACGCGCTGGTTGCATGTGTACAATCCATCTCAAACAAAGGCTTTCCAGAATTCTCAGGGAATCTAACCGATCAGATTTCGTTCTCCAAATGTTGATAAATCTTTAAATTTTATTAAAACCCTGATAATACTGGGATCGCCCTGTATGCTCATGCCCGCCAGCTCAGAATTCATTGATCTTTGCCAGGCACAAGTCAAAATCTTGTGCCACAGTTTGGGCGCAGCTTCTGCGGTGGTTTACTTGACTGAAAAGCTAGTCAATCATAAAGAAACTGAATTGGTTCCCATTGTGGCCTTTCCAGAGTCGGCTATGGTTTGGGAGTCGGCTAACTGGAAGGCGTTTCCTCAAAAAGGATTGCCCCCCGAAGCATTATTTTCGGTTTCACAAGATTTAGAGCGGCTGCATCATTTAGAGCAGGTGGATCAAAGTGAACCGGATCAAAGAGCGCTTCCATCTGACGTATTGACGCCTGAATTGGTCGACAATGGAGAAAATTATGACCAGACGTCGGCATATACCGTTGTCGACAATATTTATAGCAAAGAGTCTTACAGCAAAGAGTCTTACAGCAAAGAGTCGCTGGGCGCCGACGGCCGCTTGGTTGTGCCGCTAATGCATGAAGGGGTGGTCATGGGGTTATTGGTCGCCACCCGCAGAGATCGTCCATGGAAACCACCGGAAAGAGCCCAATTGGACCAGTTTGCATGCACCTTGGCGTTTGCTTGTGTGTTGGATCAACGGGGCCAATGGCTGCAACAAAAGCTGCGGAAGCAGCGATTGGTGCAAGCTCGCCAGTCTCGGATTTTCCATGATCTGATGCACCAGTTTCGGAATCCCCTGACCGCATTGCGCACTTTTGGCAAGCTATTGCTTAAACGACTTCAGCCTGAGGATGGAAATCATAAGATTGCGGCGGGAATTACCCGGGAGAGCGATCGCTTACAGGAGTTGCTGCAGCAGTTCGACGCCGCACTGGATTTTGGAGATGCGGAACTGGGGGAAGTCAACACCTTGCCCCCTGGGTTAAGCCCGGCCTTACTCCCAGCCAGCAAAGGGGATCCGGCGTCTGTCGAGGCTGAAGCGGAGCCAGTGGATAAGACAGCCTCTGACTCCGCCATTACTCTCTCTGAGGGGGAGTTAGTGTCCCCAGAACCGCCGCCGCGGTTACTGCCGAGCGCCGGATTAGGGATTGAGTTGAGGGTGTCTATCTGTAAGGTGACGGAAATTTTGGAGCCGCTTCTGATTTCGGCCGCCGCTGTAGCCCAGGAAAGACAAATTATTCTGCACGCCAATGCGCCGATTAATTTACCATTCGTGTGGGCTGACTCCCGCGCCTTACGAGAAGTTCTGAGTAACTTGATCGATAATGCCTTAAAGTATTCGCCAGCAGGCTCCTGGGTTTGGGTTCAAGCCGGATTGCGACAGCAGAAACCTGGCGGGGTCTATCAGGGAATTTTAGTGGGGGATACCGGCCCCGGTATCCCGGCGGAAGATCTGGGATTGGTTTTTCAACGCCATTATCGCGGTGTCCAGGCTCAAACCGACATTCCGGGTACGGGATTAGGGCTCGCGATCGCTAAAGATCTGATCACCGAAATGAAGGGGGTCATTGAAGTGTTTAGCCCCGCGGCGAATAGCGGCTTACTGCCGGTCGCGGGGGATGAGTTAGATGGGTTCGATGTCAGCAATCTCCTAAACCAACCCAGTCAGGGACAAGGAACGGCTTTTGTCGTTTGGCTGCCTGTATTTGCGGGTTGAGGGTGATTCATCGAGCGGCTTTGCCGGTGCTTTTAACATTAATGACTTTTTTGAGTAGATCAAACCAAAAGTTGGATCCCATAGAAATCGCAACGCCGGTCACTATCCACCCCAATACTCTCCTAGGAATAGGAAAACCCCAGTTATTTTGTGCTTCCTTTTGGGCGTTCAGGATAATTTGATCGCGGCCAATGGGTAAAGGCAGTTCCTTTAGGGTATCGCTAACGGCGTCTTTCACGCCTCCGAGTTCCTCGGCCAAATCATCCGGATTGGAACTGGTCTCAGCCTGACTCGCCATTTGAGAAATACTGTTTCTAATGGTTTGATCAACTAGCAGTCGATCGGTAATGTGAAAGGTGTCTGCATTCACGGCAATGGCCAGAGCAAACCCAATTAAAAGGGCGATGCCCCTAGAATTTCGCTTGTAGACGCCGCTCGCCCGCTCCATGGAGCGGTCAAACCAACCCTCAACTTCCTGCTGAAAGCGATAGACTCGATTATCAGCCGTCTGTAACTTTATCTGGGTCTCATTCGCTATAATGCGCAGGCTTTTTGTCAGTTGAGGGGGTAATTTAAGGGTCTTTAGACGAGACAACACCGCTTCTGCAGCTCCCCCTTCTTGGGCGGCGATGGCGATCGCTTCTTGATAAGTCTCACTGTCGCCATCCAAAACCGAGATTAATTCTTCAATCGTCGGTTCAATTTTATTGAGTAACGCTGATTTTTCTTCCAAGTTGCGGACAATATTCCGCTTTAAGTAACGCAATCGTCGTAAGAAAGTTTGACTGAGCTGATTATCCTCTGGCAAGGCTCCCGCCGCCGCCTCGATAAAGTCATCCAATCTACCTAACATACGGTCAATGGTTTGAGCCAGATTCACTCGATGGGCTTGAAAGTCTTCGAGAATTTGATAGAGCGCCTGCTCAAACTGCTTCAGTTCAGCTTCCAGGATAAACTCATTCGCTTCACTGGCTTTTAAGTCATTCAAAATATGGTTCACGGGAAATTGAAGCCGCTCCTCAACAAATTTCTTCAGACGCGACTCCGTAATCACTCGATAGATATTATCAAATTGCAAGTTCTCCAATAAGGAAGCTGCGAATGCCTCTGATGGAATATAAGATGGCCCGCTCGTCTGCTTTCCAAATACATTTCGGGTGCGGGTCAACCACCGATAAACGAAACCGATTCGCTGTAAAACAGCCCGAAACAGCCTGGCAATTCGCCCCCGCGCTTCATGATTTAGATCTTGGATGATTGGACTTTCGTAAAGTCGATTCGCCAGGTCTTGGGCAACCGCCTGACTCGTTTGAGTATCGCCGGATAACAACTTTTCGATTGAATACTTCAGATGTTCTGCTCGCCACTGTAATAAGGTGCTAATAATTTCTTGAATTTCACTGGCGACTAAACTCAAGGTTAAATAAGTAAAAATCAACCCAATCGCGAGTTCTAAAATCAAAGGAAAATTCATACTAATTTCCACTTAGGTTGGAGAGCAGACCCTAAATTACACAATCGATTGTTTGAACAGAATTGTCGCCGACGAGGCGGACTCCGCTCCAAACTGATTAAACTGCCTATGAACACCAGGTAATATACCGTCATTCCCGTGAACAGACCCCACTCCGCTTAAACAAAATTAAAGGCGACGGTGTAACCGCCCTTGGTAGGACCGTTCAGAGAACCTCATCTTTCCATATAAAAATAGAAACGGAGATACATTTTCTGTATCTCCGCTATTTCTGGGAATTGCTGACACCCAAGCCAGACCATACTTCACAAAAATACCCTACCCACTTCATCAACTTTTGATTAACGTCCAGTGAAGAAGTAAGACGGGTGTAGACTTTGAGCTAAGAAAGACTGGCGGACAAGACATACAGAAACCACCCTGCAGAAGGCGGCGCGAAACTGGATTCTGTTTCCTAACTCCTGTATTCTGTCCGAGAGATAATTTCCCGCATTAAATTGAAAGCCAGAACATGGAACAGGCCAGCTAACAAGAACAGAGATTCTATCTCTAGACTCCTATATTCTCAATCCTCATCAAATTCATCCCCTTCCCCAATTTGCTTCAATCGAATATGCTTACGCCCCAAGGAAATTTCAAACTCATCTCCAGGCTTTAAGCCCATCTGCTTGGTGTAGGCAGAGCCAATCAGCAAATTGCCATTAGATTGCACCGTAATCCGATAGCTAGCGCTTCGTCCACCTCGCCCATTGCCTCCTTGGGTGCTATCTAATTGGATACCCTCGGCATCAATCAAGGCGTTGAGGAATTTCATCATGTTGACTCTTTCCACCCCGTTCTTTGTGACGGTGTAGTAGCCACAAGCCTTGGCTTTATCTTCCTTGGAAAGGTGCTCTAAGTCTTTAACTTTTTTAAGCAGCGCTTTCCCCGTGAGCGGTTCTACATTTGTTACGTTAGCCATTAACTTATAATCTCTGTGATCGACACTCCAGTGAGTTCACCTACAGGGTAATTAAGCCGTTGCAAAAGCCCTGTCTAATCCAACGATGATGTTGACATGCAGAATCATACTACACTGAATTAGTTTTGTGCATTAAGTATAGCCAGTATATATGAAATATATTGTTAGTTGCTTGGTTTCAATTGCTAAGGGTAATCAAATTTTTCAATTAAGCGATCAGGAATGGCATGAGAGTTGGTTAAAGACATCTTCCTTTACACCAATTCTTGATGAGTTCTTGCCTGGGGATGACCAATAGTATGACAACGTATTACGTTTCCGCCGCCATCAAGAGTACGATTAAGCGATGCCGATTTAATACTTAATCTTCTCTTCAATCTTCTCAGCGGTTACCCATACGAAAGCGCCCTCATTGGACTCGATTGGCGACGGATTGAATTTAATTGATGAATTGATTAATGTTTTTTTCTTGAGGCTACTTTGATTCCGCATGAAACTTACCACTCGCGGTCACTATAGTGTTAAGGCGATGTTAGACCTGAGCCTGCAAGCAGCAGACAGGCCAAGTTCAGTAAATGAGATCGCGAAACGCCAAGGTTTACCCGCTCCCTATTTAGAAAAGCTACTGATAGAGTTACGTCGAGCTGGATTAGTAAAATCAGTGCGTGGCGCTCAGGGGGGCTATCAGCTAGCTTGTCCGCCAGCTCAAATTTCTTTAGGCCAGATTTTAGAAGCAGTTGGTGAGACTATCGATCCGCTACCTCGCCATCAACCGGATGCCGATCAAGCCGAAGATTGGGTTACCTTTACCCTTTGGAATAGGCTTCACCACAAACTTAAAGAAGCGCTCTATAGTATTTCCCTTGAAGACCTCTATTTCGACGCCCGTAGTTGGCAAGCGGCTCAAGGGGAAGACGCCAGTTTCATTGTCTGAATAGCCATGGCTCCAATTTAAGCTGAGA
>JAAUYH010149535.1_pt1 | contig 29351 bp, 30 predicted proteins | sample 7278061 | NCBI WGS metagenome assembly JAAUYH01 (sample SAMN14350203, study PRJNA611818) | marine sediment metagenome | isolation source: surface marine sediment (0.6m) | place: French Polynesia: Moorea | collected 2018-08
GTTTCGGCGAATTTTTGCTGAGATTGTTCGTTTCGGTGAACACTTTGTCACATATCGAACGCTGGCCTAACTGCCGATGAAACGGTAACGCTGTTATGCTTGCTTGCAGTGGGCGTGTATTGGCCCGTCAGTTTTGTGACCTCGGGAAGGGGGGCAAATTCAATGCTACGTACGACGCGCCGGGTTTTGACGGCCGCCGCAGTTCTTTGTGTGTCAGCGACCTCTGTTTGGGCAGACGTGGCGCTGACCACATCCAATAACCCAACAGCTGAACTCGACACGCGGTTGATGACCCTGTTTCAGGGAGAGAACAGGACAGTCTCTGCGATTGATGAACGCGGCCTGAAGCGGCTGTTCCGAACGCCGGATGCCGCAAAGGCGGGTCTTTACGACCGCGCCCGGTTGGATGCGTTGCCCAGGGCGAAGGGCGGCAAAGAGTGGTCTTGTCTGACGGAGGCGCTGTATTTCGAGGCGCGGGGCGAAACCGTGCGCGGCATGTTCGCCGTGGCCGAGGTCATTCTGAACCGTGTCGAGGACCCGCGTTATCCCGGTTCCGTCTGCGGTGTGATCAATCAGGGCACTGGCAAGCGGTTTCGCTGTCAGTTCACCTATACCTGCGACGGTCGGCCCGAGACCGTGAGCGATGCACGTGCCTATGAGCGGGTCGGCAAGGTTGCCAAGATCATGATCAACGGGGCGGGCCGTCCGTTGACGAAGGGCGCCACGCATTATCACACCAAGAGTGTGAAGCCGAAGTGGAGCCGTGTTTTTCCGCGGACCGCGACCATCGGGTACCATCACTTCTATCGCCAGCCGTCACGTCTGGCGTCGAATTAGCGCCCGATTGCCGGTTGTTTCATTTATTTCGGCGTGCCGATGAGCCGTGGCGCGGTGACGGCGCTTCTGCTATAGGGCGGCCAAACAAAACGGGCAGACCGCAGATGGCTAGAAAACTCTTTGGAACGGACGGCGTTCGCGGCCGTGCTAACACGCATCCGATGACGGCCGAGATTGCGATGCGCCTTGGGGCGGCAGCGGGCCGTTTCTTTCGCCGCGACGGATCGGCGGCGCACCGCGTGGTGATCGGCAAGGATACGCGCCTCTCGGGCTATATGTTCGAAAACGCGATGACGGCGGGTTTCACCTCGACGGGCATGAATGTGCTGCTTCTGGGTCCTGTCCCAACGCCAGCGGTTGGACTTTTGGTGAGTTCCATGCGGGCGGACGTGGGCGTGATGATCTCGGCCAGTCACAATCCGCATGTCGATAACGGAATAAAGTTCTTCGGTCCCGACGGTTTCAAGCTTTCGGACGAGGCCGAGGCCGAGATAGAGAGCATCATGGAGGGTGAAATCACTCTCGCGGCGGCGGACAACATCGGGCGCGCCAAGCGGATCGATGACGGGCTGTTCCGCTATGTCGAGCGGGTGAAGTCCACGCTGGGTACATTGACGCTGGATGGCTTGAAGGTGGTGGTTGACTGCGCGAATGGCGCGGCCTATCGCGCCGCACCGCAGGTCTTGTGGGAGCTTGGAGCAGACGTGGTGGCCATCGGTAATGCGCCCGACGGCAAGAACATCAATCTCGACTGCGGCTCGACGTCGACAGGCCAGGCTTCGGCCAAGGTACGTGAGGTTTGCGCTGATGTGGGCATTTGCCTCGATGGCGATGCCGACCGCATCATGATCCTCGATGAAACCGGCGCGGTGGCTGACGGCGACCAGATCATGGGGCTTTTCGCCAGCCGATGGGCCGCTGAAGGGCGGCTTCGCGGCAATGCATTGGTGGCAACCGTGATGTCGAACCTTGGGTTGGAGCGATATCTGCAAGGCCACGGCATCGGTCTTCACCGCACGGCGGTCGGTGACCGGTATGTGGTCGAAGCCATGCGGGCGGGGAACTTCAACCTGGGTGGCGAGCAGTCGGGACATATCGTGATGACCGACTATGCCACGACCGGCGACGGGTTGCTTGCAGGATTGCAGTTCCTGGCCGAGATGAAACGGACGGGCCGTCCCGCCAGTGAGCTGAGGCAGGTCTTTGACCCCGTGCCGCAGCTCTTGAAGAACGCCACGTATGTCGAAGGTGGCGCACCGCTGGACAATGGCGCAGTGCAATCCGCGATTTCTGAAGCTGAAGCCCGGCTGGCCGGACACGGGCGGTTGCTTATCAGGAAATCCGGGACCGAGCCGCTTATTCGCGTCATGGCGGAATGCGAAGACGAAGGGCTGTTGACGCAGGTCGTCGAAGATGTCGTTCGTGCCGTCGAAGCGGCCTGATCGCCGGAGATGGCCAAAAAGCCGGAGTGGGTGGTGCGGAAAGAGCAGGCGCGGCAGGCCTCGCTATGGCTTTTCGGGCTGCACGCGGTGCGCGATGCGCTGATGAACCCGGCCCGCAAGAAGCTTCGGCTGATCCTGACCAAGAATGCCGCAGATCGTCTGGGCGATGCGTTGCAGCAATCTGATATTGAACCGGAAATTGCGGACGCACGGAAGTTTCCGGCACCCCTGGACCCGGGCTCTGTGCATCAGGGGGCGGCGTTGGAAGTCAAGCCGCTTGACTGGGGAAGCCTGAGGGACTTGATCCCGGCGGAGGGCCCGGCATTGGTCCTGCTGCTGGATCGGGTGACCGACCCGCATAACGTTGGCGCCATCCTGCGCTCGGCCGAGGTCTTCGGGGCAAGGGCCGTGATCGCCCCTGCGCGGCACGCAGCGCCCGAGACAGGGGCTTTGGCCAAGACTGCCTCGGGCGCGTTGGAGCGGCAACCTTACCTCCGCATCTCAAACCTTTCCGTGGCAATGCACACGCTTCAAGAGGCGGGCTTTCACTTGATCGGTCTCGATGGCGCGGCGAAGGCGCCCCTTGCGACAGCAGTGGCAGAGGCCGGACCCCGTGTCGGGCTGGTTCTAGGGGCCGAGGGGCCCGGGCTTCGCGAAAAGACGCTGCAAACCTGTGACACGCTGGCGCGGATTCCGTTCGCGCGCGATTTTGGCTCGCTCAACGTCTCCAATGCCGCCGCCGTCGCCCTATATGAAGCGGGACGACGCGAGGGATCATGACACCGAAGATTGCCACTTGCTGCTATTGCGGGACCCGAGCCGCGCTGATCCTCAGAGGGAAGGAGCGGCACGAACTTGCGTGCTCGAATTGCGGCGCGCCGCTGCACGAGATGAAGATGCTGCGCACGGACGTACGGGGAGACCGCGAGCTTGTACGTCCCTCGCGGGTGCGCGCGGACAATTATGCCCCGTACAAGCGCAGGAAAAAGAAGAAGAAAACCAAGAGCCTGTCGCGCCGCTTCATGGAAGAAGTCTGGGACGCGGCGGAAGACATCTTCGACATTTTCGACTGACTTCACGCGCGCATCACTTCGCTGCGAGAGGGGATGATCTGGCGTTTTTCTTGGCGCATGGTGGCGTTCAAGTCGAACAAAGGAGACCTGCCATGCTGACCCGCCGTACCCTTTTGGCCGCCGCCGCGGCCGCACCCCTGGGCACTCTTCTGGCGCGCCCGGCACTTGCCATGAAGCCCGCCGTTTTCGCGACCGACGGCATCGCGATCAACGGCTATGACCCGGTGGCCTATTTCACCGAAGGCGCGCCCGTCAAAGGTGAGGCCGGGATCTTTTCAGATTGGGAAGGTGCGAAGCTTTTGTTTGCAAGCGCAGAAAACAAGGCAATGTTCGATGCTGACCCGCAAAAATTCACGCCGCGTTACGGTGGATACTGTGCCTATGCCGTTTCCAAGGGAGCCACGGCTCCGACGGACCCGGAGGCCTGGACCGTCTACGAAGATCGCTTGTATCTGAATTTCTCGGTCGACGTTAGGAGCATCTGGAAAGAGGACATTCCGGGCAATATCTCGCGCGCGGACGCTAATTGGCCCGGCGTGCTGGGTTGATTGTTAGGCTTTTGTTCACTTTTTTGCGAAAGCCTCTTCCCACGCGAACTATTGAACCCCATCTCAACTGCATGGGTCGGGTTCGGAACACCCGACCTCAATCACTGTCCCTCGTTCCGAAACTGGGCGCCCGTTCTCTGAACGGGCGTTCTTTTGTCCGGAACCCTGGGCGCGTTTTTCGCTTAAACTCGGGCCGTGATTTGATAATGATCGTCCGGGGCGGTCGAAAAAGGACAGGTAAGGCAGGCAATATGATATCCAAAAGGCATCTTCTCATTGGGCTGGCCGCCTTGCCGCTGGCTGCTTGTGGTGGATCGCCAGAGAAACGGGCGGTTCAGAACGACGATGTTGCCGATCTGACCAGGGTCATTCTTGGTATGGGACCCGGCATCGATCCCGAAGAGGCCGCGCGGGCCGCGGCTCTTGCCTTTGCCCATACGCGAACTTTGGCTCAGCAATACCAGATCACGGATTCGCCGCTTGTGCATAACACGAAGGTCAACCTCGGCCTGAAACCGCGCGGACTTTGCTGGCACTGGGCGGAAGACATGGAGAAGCGTCTGGATGCCGAGGGGTTTCAGACGCTTGAGATGAACCGTGCGATTGCCGAAGGGCGTGGTCTTCGGATCGACCATTCGACCGCGATCATCAGCCGGATAGGTGATGGTTTCGCGAAGGGTGTGGTGTTGGATCCCTGGCGGAACGGTGGTGTGCTGTTCTTTGCGCCGGTGGTGGAAGACACTCGATACGCCTGGGAAGCGCGCGAAGTGGTCCTGGGCCGCCGTATCGACCTGCTTGCTGTCGCTGGCTAGCCTTCGCGGACAAAGTGACATCTCCGTCATCCCCTCGCTTTCGTGGGTGAGCCTTGAGTTTCGCCGAATTCTTGAAGGAATTGTCGTCACTTTCGGAATGTCATTCGGTGGCAGCAGCGGCGCATGTTTGGGCGTTTGGGCTGGACAGCCGATCCTTGCTCTGCAACCCTCGGTCCACCTAACCGGGCAGCGGGGTGTCTATCGGACCCGCCCGACGCCCCGGAAAAGATCCGGGGCGCGTGAAATCCCCGCGGAAACCGGCGCACATCGCGCCTTTTTTCGAAGGGCCGGGTGACCGGCTGAAACAGGGGGGTCTAATAAAGATGAGAACGGGTGTGATCGGTCTGGGCGATATGGGCTCGGGCCTTGCAAAAAACTTGTTGGCGAATGGCTTCGCGGTGACCGGGTTGGATCTCAGCCCCGCGCGCGTCTCCTCCTTCGAGGCCATGGGCGGTACTGCCGCTGCGACACCGGCCGATGTGGGCCGTGCCTCGGACGCGGTCTTCGTCATGGTGATGAACGGAGGGCAGGTAAACGACGTCCTCTTTGGCGAAAGCGGCCTCGTGGGGGCGCTTGAACCGGGCGGCGCGATCATCCTCTCGGCCACCATCAAACCGCGTGAGGCGCGCGAAATCGGCGCGGCGCTGGAAGGAAGTGGCCTCCATATGATCGACACGCCGGTCTCGGGCGGTTTTCCGGGCGCGCAGGGGGGGACACTCACCATGATGGCGGCAGCTCCGGATGAGGTTCTGGACCGGTTCGCACCGGTGATGGAGGCCGTCAGCGCCAATATCCACCGCGTGGGCACGCGTCCGGGCGACGGGCAGACGGTGAAAGCCTGCCTTCAATCGTTGATCGGAGCGCAATTCTCGGCAACTTTCGAAGCGGCAGCGCTGGCGGCCAAGGCAGGCGTGCCGGGGCAGGTCATTCTGGACGTGTTTTCGACAAGCTCGGCCGGCTGCGGCGTTGTGAACAACGCCCTGGAGAAGATCATCGACCGACAGTTCGAGGGCACCGGCAGTCACATCAACACCATGCACAAGGACCTGACGATCTCGATGAGCCTTGGTGAAGAGTTGGGCGTGCCGCTTCACACCGCGGCGGCGGCGATGCAGGTCTTCCATGCCGGCAAGACCAAGTATCCGAACGGAGACAATTGGGTCTGCACACGCGTCATCGAAGAGATCATTGGCGCGGAACTTCACCGTAAGACGGCAGTTTCGCGGTAGGGAATTGCGTATTTTGGGCAAGATGAAGGGGAGGGCACGCCCATGAAACTGGGGGTGATCTGCGACGGCATCAGCCGCGATCTGGCGCATACCGTGGATGTCATGGACGAATTCGGGCTGGAGTACGCCGAGCTTCAGTTCGTGGGTGACAAGGAGGTGGGCGATCATTCCGCGGCTGAGATCGCCGAGATCGATGCGCTGCTCAGGGACCGCGGCAAGCCGGTCTCGTGCCTCTCGCGCCACGTCTTTGCGGGGCTGACGACGGCCAATGCGCCGGGCGATGAAGCGCACACCCGGCACATGGATGCCTTGAAGCGTGTAATCGAGATGGCGCATGTCGTTGGCAGCCCGCTGGTGCGGATCATGACGAACAAAAAGGAACAGATCCTTTGGGGGCATGGCGGGGCGGAAAAGTGGAACGTCGCTCATGGCGCCTGGGACAAAACATTGCCGCTGATCGCTCCTGCTGTCCATCTCGCGCGGTCCGAGGGCGTGACGCTGGTGGTCGAGACAGGCAACGGTACGATGGTCAATTCGAACTATACTGCGCGGAAGCTCATCGACGATCTGGACGCCAAGGATGTGCTGAAGGTGCTTTGGGACCCGGCCAACAACTGCTGGTGCCACGAGCGTGCGTATCCCGACGGGTACGATGAGGTTAAAGACGGCTATCTGGGGCACGTCCATATCAAGGATGTACAGGTCGATACACCGAGGGCGACGCTGACCGTCAAGCGGATGGGACAAGGTCAACTGGCCGACCAGTTCCAGCCCATGGCAGACGCACTCCGCGCGGATGGCTACGACGGGGTGATTTCGTTCGAAAGCGTGTTCCATCCCGGCGATGGCGACTTCGAGGCCGGGTTCCGGCAGTGCGTGGGGCTATTCAAAGAGCTGTTCGGCTGAGAGTGTCCCGGCCGGAACTCTCGGCTAGGTGTTCGGGCCGAAGAGGCGGCGCGCGACCATGGGCGTCAGATACATCGGCACCTGATAGCAGCCGATGAAAAGAAGGAGTTGCGCGACCAGCGGCTCGGGCAGGGCGACGAGAAAGAGTGCGATGTTGCGGTTTCCCGCGACGATGGCCTCGCCCGCGTCGCGGTTTGGTTTCAGCCGGTAGGCCAGGATCTGAAGGCCGAAATTCAGTGTAAGTGCGAAGGCGAGCCAGAGCGCCAGTTGGGTTGGGGCGGCCCGGAGAGCTGGGCCAACTGCCGACATGAGGCCGATCACCACCACCCCCAAGAGGAGGGCCGCCGTGCCATCGAGCGCCGCGCGCGAGGCGCCTGTGAGCGGTCTGTTTCGGCGGAGTAGAAAGGCCAGGCCAACCGACAGGACGATAACGGCCAGCAGACGCGCGGCACTTTCGAGCACGCTGGCGAGTGTCGGCAGCGCAGGGAGCAGCAAGAACACCGGGATCACGGTCAAGGGAAAGACGCCGGTGCCCAGAAGCAGAAGCCGCATCGCCCCGGTCGGATCTCGCCCGGTCATGATGGCGAAGTTCGGCGCGCCTGTGACCGAGGGTGCTGCCAGAACAAGTGCGATGGCCAGTCCGGCTGGTGTGTCGGCTAGCCCGACGGCGAGTAACACCGTCAAAGCGGCCAGCGGGGCGACCAGTTGGTAGATCAGGATTACGGTTAGCGAGCGGCGCATGTCGCCGAGCGATCCCAAGGTGGCGGCAGGGCCGATCCGATAGGCGCTGACGAATAGGAGCGCGGCAATCATATGGGGCAGCCATGGGCGCAAAGCCTCGGCCAGCCCGGGCAGGGTGAGCCCGGCGATGAGCCCCAGAATCAGACACCAGCGCCCGTGCCGGGCGACGAAGGCCAGAAGACGTATCAGCCCGGGCCCTGTCGGATGTTGTCCGGCAGCCACGTGGCAAGTTCGGGAAAGGCGATCAGCACGAAGACCATCAGCACCATGATCAGGAACATCGGGAAGGCCGCGCGCGCGATGAAGCCCATCTCGTGATGCGTCATGCCTTGCAAGACGAAGAGGTTAAACCCTATGGGCGGGGTGATCTGCGCCATCTCGACCACGACGACGATGAAAATGCCGAACCAGATCAGGTCAATGCCGGCGTCGCGGATCATTGGTTCGACCACGGCCATGGTCAGGACGACGGATGAGATGCCATCGAGGAACATGCCGAGGATGATGTAGAAGACCAGCAGCACCATCAGCAGTTCGAAGCGCGTGAGCTCCATCGCGGCAATCAGGTCGGCGAGGCCGCGGGGCAGTCCGGTGAAGCCCATGGAGAGCGAGAGGAACGCAGCCCCCGCCAGGATCAGCGCGATCATGGCCGAGGTGCGTGTGGCGCCCATCAGGCTTTCGGTGAAGCTTTTCCAGGTGAGCGAGCCCTGAGAGGCGGCAAGGATCAGGCCGCCGATGACACCGAATGCGGCCGCTTCGGTCGCGGTGGCATAGCCCAGATACATGGAGCCAATGACCACGAGGATCAGGCAGATCACCGGCAGCAGGAAGCGCGAGTTGGCGACACGTTGGCTGAAGGTCAGTGGTGGCTCGGCGTCCGGGTTCCACTTCTTCGAGACGCGGCTCATGATCGCGACATAAGCCATGAACATGGCGGCGAGGACGAGGCCCGGCAGGATGCCTGCGAAGAAGAGCTTCGAGATACTTTCGTTGATGGTGACGCCGTAGACGATCAGCGTGAGCGACGGCGGGATCATCAGGCCAAGCGTGGCGGCGCCAGCGAGTGTGCCGATGACCATCGGCTCGGGGTAGCTGCGCTTTCGAAGCTCGGGGATCGACATCTTGCCGACTGTGGTGAGCGTCGCGGCGCTGGACCCGCTGACGGCGGCAAAGACGGTGCAGCCGACGATATTGGTGTGGACAAGGCCGCCAGGCAGGCCGGACATCCAGGGCGCGAGGCCTTTGAACATATCCTCGGAAAGTCTTGTTCTATAAAGGATTTCCCCCATCCAGATGAAAAGCGGCAGGGCGGTGAGCGTCCAGGAGGACGACGCCGACCAGATCGTCGTCAGCATCACGTCTCCGACGGGACGGGTGGTGAACAATTCCATGCCGACCCAGGCGACGCCGACAAGGGCCAGGCCCACCCAGACGCCCGAGCCGAGAAGCAGGAACAACACGAAGAGGAACAGGATGATGATGTTCAGGTCTTCCATCGCCTTACTCCCCGAAACTCTGTTCCATACGGTCTTGCTCGATCCGGTGATCGCCTTTGAGGATGAGCGAGACCAGATGGTCGGTCAGGGCAATGGCGAACACCACCATGCCGAACAGCATCACCGATTGCGGGATCCAGAGCGCGGTTCGGTCCTGGCCCTGGCTGATATCGTTGAATTTGTAAGAGAAACTGACGAAGCGATACGCGTAGTAGGTGACGTACCAAGCCGTGATCGCGCCGATCCCGAAGCACCAGATATTGATCAGGCGTCGCAGTCCGGGGCCGACCGCGTTCAGCACGATCGAGACACGGATGTGCGCGCCCCGGTTCAGGGCATTGGCGAAGGCAAGAAAGCTGGCGGCAGCCATGGCATAGCCCGCATAATCGGGCGCGCCCGGAAAGACCTCGCCCGTCCAGCGCGCCAGCATCTGCACGACGATGAGCGTCAGAATGGCAATCAGGCAAAGCGCGGCAGCAACGCCGGAAGCTGTGTAGAGGAAGTCAAGAAAACGTCTTATGCCGTGCATGTCCCACCCTTTTGCACGCGGGGCTCTGCCCCGCACCCCGGGATACTTTCACCAAGAAGAATGACAATTTGAACTGAATTGTCCGAAATGGTGGAGGGGTGGCGAAGTGGACCACCCCTCACCTGTCTTCTACTGCATGCCTTTAAAGGCGTCGACGATGGCTGCGCCATCAGCACCGGCGGCTTCGAGCCATTCCGTGGTCATGGTTTCGCCAATGGTCTGAAGTTCGCCCTTCATGGTGTCCGAGGCGGGGGCGACCGTCATGCCGCCGTCACGCAGACCCTGCAGCGTGAAGCCCGTGTATTCCTTCGACCGCCATGTGCCGGCATATTCGGCCATCTGCGCGCAGCCGCGCATGACATTCTGCGTGGCTTCATCAAGCCCGTTCCAGCTGTCGGTGTTCACAAAGACGTAGTTCCGCGGCAGCCAGGCATCGACTTCGTAAAAATAGTTGAGCGATTCCCAGACTTTGCGGTCGTACCCCGTGGCGCCGGAAGACACCATCGAATCGGCCACGCCCGTGGCGAAGGCCTGACTGATTTCGGCCGCTTCGATCGTCACCGGCAACATGCCTGTCAGTTCGGCAAGGCGCGAGGTTGCGTTGTTATAGGACCGGAACTTGATGCCTTTCATATCGGCGACCGAGTTCACCTCGTCCCGGAAGTAGAGCCCTTGCGGCGGCCAAGGCACGGCGTAGAGCAGCGTCAGGTTCTGTTCGGCAAGCACCTTTTCGATGGTGGGCTTGGCGGCTTCCCAAAGCTTGTCGGCATCGTCGAAGGACGTCGCGAGGAAAGGCACGCTGTCAAAGCCGAAGAGCGCGTTTTCGTTCTGGTGGCCGGACAACAGGCGTTCGCCGATGTTGACCTGACCGGTCTGCACGGCGCGCTTGATGTCGGCGCCCTTGAAGAGCGAACCCGAAGGGTGGGTGACGATCTCGATCGCGCCACCTGTGCCGGTTGTGACGCATTTGCCGAACTCGGCCCCGGTGACAGAGTGGAAGTTCGAGCCGGAATAGGCCATCGGCATGTCCCAGGTCTCGGCCAGCGCCGGTGTTGCCATTGCCGTGGTAACGGCAAGTGTTGCCGCCAGTTTGCTGATGTTTTTCATGGATAAAGTCTCCCTGTCGTCTTTTATGTTGTGAAGCGTGCGGGCGAATAGACCCCGAGGTCAAGGTTTGGTTTTTGGCCCGTGATCACTTGCGAGAGCAATCGCCCGGTTTTTGGGCCGCCTGTCAGCCCGATATGATGATGTCCGAAGGCCGTGAAGGCGCCGTCGACCGCGGGGACGGCACCGATGACGGGGATCGAGTCGGCAGGCGCGGGTCGGTGGCCCATCCATTCCTTTTCGGTCGCCCATGTGAGACCCGGCATCGCGGCGAGCGCATGGCGTTTCAGAAGCGCAAGCGGCGCCTTCGACGGAGCCGCCTTGAGGCCGCCGAGTTCGACCACACCGGCGAGGCGCAAACGCCCCTCCATCGGCGTGGCGACGAACTTGCCGGAGGCCACCATGACCGGCGCGCGGGGCATGAAACTGGGCTCAAAGAGTTCCAGGTGATAGCCGCGTTCGGTTTCAAGGGGCACGTTCAGCCCGAGCGACTTGGCGAGCGGCCCGGACCATGCGCCAAGGGCAAGGACCGCCGTGTCGCACTCCAGTGTATGGCCGCCTATGCGGACGCCGGTGACCTTTCCGCCCTCGCGGACAATGTCCGTGACCTCGCCCGTGATGATGTCGCCGCCCTTTTCCTCGATCTCGGTCGCCAGTGCCTTGACGTATTTGCCGGGATCGCTGATCCGGCCATGATTGCCCATACGGGCGGCGAACTTGATGTCGGGTGTGAAGATCCGGTCGTAGGCGCGGAAGGCTGCGCCTTCCAATTCCTCCCACACGACGCCGTTCTCGCGGCGAAGCCCCCAGGCGAAGGCATCACCTTCGAAGGCGGACCGATCCGAATAGAGGTAGAGGTAGTCGGACGGGACGATATAGTGTTCCGCCGCGGTGCCGCGGGCCAGTTCCTGATGTTCTTCCAGACTGTCGGTGACGATCCCTGCGATGGCGCTTGCGATGCGGCGTGTGTCCTCGGCGTTGGCGTTGGCAAGGTATTTGAGCAGCCAGGGCATCAGCCGGGGCAGGTAGCCCCATTTCAGAAAGAGCGGCTGGTCGGGGTCCATCAACATGCGCGGCGCTTTCCGGATGAGCCCGGGGCCAGTGACGGGTACCATCGAACAGGATGCCAGCACGCCGCCGTTTCCGTAGCTTGCCCCTTCACCGGGACCCGCCCGATCGATCATGGTGACCCGGTGGCCCGCGCGCTGCAGCCAGAGACCGGTGGACACGCCGACGATCCCGGCTCCGATAATCGCGACTTGCCTCATATGGGTTTCCTGTATGCTTGGAGTTTGTCGCGGTCCGGGCGGTGGCCCAATCCGGGGCGTTCCGGCACCACGATAGCGCCCGCTTCGTAAAGGATCGGTTCTTCGAGGATGTCTTCTTTCAGGTAGTATTTGGCCTGATAGAACTCGCAGCCAAGCGTGATCTCGGGTGTCGCGGCGATCATGTGCGCGCCAGCCAAATGGGCCAATCCGCTTTCGAACATATCGCCCCCATAGGCCATCAGCCCGCGCGTCGCAGCCATTCGCGCGACCGTTTGCGCGCGGGTCAGGCCACCGGCCTTCATGATCTTGATCGATACGCCGTCTGCGATGCCGGATTGCAGCGCGCGGTCCATGTCTTCTGGACCGAAGACGCTTTCATCGGCCAGAAGCGGCACGTCGATGGATTGGCGGATCTCGTGCATCAGATCGTAGAGATGGGCGCGGACGGGTTGTTCGATGAAATCAGGCTTGAGGTGTGCAACGTCGCGGACGCGGGCCAGCGCCTCGTCCGGTTCGAGACCCTGGTTATAATCCACACGCACGTTGAATTCGGGGAAGGCGACAGCCAGCGCCTCCAGCCGTTCGATGTCGAAGGCGTGCGTCGAAAACCCCGTCTTGAGCTTGACCAGACGCACGCCGTCCTCGCGAAGTCGCTCGAGCAAAAGGTGATCCTGATCGAAGTCCGGATTGGCCAGCGACACGGATAGCGGAATGCGGAGGTCATCTGGCGCGGCCCCGCCAAGAAGCGCGTACACGGGAATACCGAGGATGCGCCCTGTCAGGTCCAGAAGCGCCGTTTCCAGCGCCGCCTTGGCTTCGGTGCAATGGGCCACGGCGCGCGCGGCCTCTGCCATGATCTGCCCGCGGTCAGCCACTCGTCGTCCAAGGACAAGGGGTTTGATGTAGCGGTCCAGAGCCGCCTTCGTTGCCTCGGGCGATCCGGTGAACACCACCCAGGGCGAGGCTTCGCCCCAGCCGGTCTCACCACCATCGGCGGTCAGCGCCAGAACAACAATCTCGCAGGTGCCTTCGACGCGTCCGATGCCATGGTCGCGCGCAGAGGTGACGGGCAATGCCAGATGCCACGTCTCGAACCCGGTGATTGTCTGTTGAAGGTCGTGCATGGTGTCCCTTGTCCGCCGCATCTTGGAAAGACGGACCCGCGCCGTCAATATGGTGCAAGCGAAAGGAGCATGCGCGATGAAGGCAATGGGGGGAAAGGCGGTTTATGGCGCCAGCGTTGGTATTCTGATGCTGGAGGCGCGATTTCCACGCATTCCCGGCGACATGGGGCACGCCGGAACTTGGCCCTTTCCGGTTCACTACAAGGTCGTGCGCGGCGCCTCGCCGGACCTTGTTGTCCGGCAGGGGGCGAAGGGGCTCATGCCTGCGTTCATCGCTGCGGCGGAGGAGCTTGTGGCCGATGGCGTGGACGGTATCACGACCAACTGCGGGTTCCTGTCTTTGATGCAGGCGGACTTGCAGCACGCCGTGCCGGTGCCGGTGGCCACGTCATCGCTCATGCAGGTGGGACTTGTGAACGCGACGTTGCCGCCCAGCAAACGCTCAGGTGTTCTGACGATCTCGGGCAGCAGCCTGACGCCCGCGCATCTTGCAGCAGCTGGTGTGCCGGAAGATACGCCCGTGGGTTCAACCGAAGGCGGGCGGGAGTTCACCCGCGCGATTCTTGGCAACGAGCTGGAACTGGATGTCGAGGCGGCCCGTGCGGACAATGTTGAGGCGGCGAGGGATTTGATCGCGAACCATGCCGATATCGGTGCGCTGGTGCTGGAGTGCACGAACATGGTGCCCTATGCGGCCGATATCCGAGCCGCCACCGGACTTCCGGTGTTTAGCATCGAAAGCTACGTGATGTGGTTCCAAAGCGGGCTTGCGCCGCGTCGGCATCTCTGATCACGTCGGCGTCCGCTCGGCCCATCCGGCGAAAATTTTCTCCAACACGACAACGACATAATAGAGCACGATGCCGAGGAACGCCAAAGCGATCAGCACGGCGAACATCAACGGGTAATCGCTGTTCGTCTTGCCGCTGTCGAAAAGCGCGCCTAAGCCGCGGCCATGAGGGCTGACAATTTCCATCAGGTTCGTGCCGATGAACGCTAGCGTCACCGCCACTTTCAGCGCGCCGAAGAACTCGGGCAAGGTCTTGGGCAGTGCAATCTTCCAGAAGATCGTGGCCTGGCTGGCACCGAGGGAGCGCAGGATGTCGCGGTACTCGGGCTCAAGCGTCGAAAGCCCGATGGAGACCGAGACGGCGATTGGAAAGAAGCTGATCATGAAGGCGATGAGCACCGTGTTGAAGTCATGCGCACCCACAAACATCAGCGCCACGATCGGTACCACCGTTGCCTTGGGGATGGCGTTGAAGCCCACCAACAACGGATATAGCGCATCTCGCATGGTGCGCGAAAACCCCATGACCATGCCGATGGCGACACCGACGATGATGGCAAGCAAGAGGCCCAGGACGGTCCGCCAAAGCGTTTGCCAACTCATGACAAGAAAGAGGTCCCAGAACTTCGTGTAGGCTGCCGGCAAATCGGATGGAGAGGCCATGACGTAGTTCGGCCAGTCGTTCGCCCAGACGAGCAACTCCCAAAGCCCGAGGAACACGACAACCGCGACGAGCGGGACAAGGATTTGTCGCAGCATCAGGCGTCCTCCGGCACGCGGCCCTGCGCGATCTCGATCTGGTGACGAAGCGTATTCAGCATTTCGGCGGACTCGGGCGTGTAGAGATGGTCGATGTTGCGCGGGCCGTCAAAGTTCACGTCCAGCACGAACTGCGTGTGAGCCGGACGCCCCGATAAAACGACCACCTGGTCGGCCAGAAAGATGGACTCGCGCAGATCATGCGTGATCAGAACGCCCGTGAAGGGTTCTTCCTCCTTCACCTTCAGCATCGTCTGCCACAGATCTTCGCGCGTGAACGCATCGAGTGCTCCGAAGGGTTCGTCCAGGATCAAAACCTCCGGCTGGTGGATAAGCGCCCGGCAAAGCGAGGCGCGCTGCCGCATGCCGCCGGAAAGCTCCGAGGGGCGTTTGTCTTCAAAACCATCCAGCCCAACAAGTTCCAGCAAATGCCGAGCCCGCGCCTCGGCCTCGGCCTTCGACAGCTTGCTCGGAACGATCTCCAGCGGCAGAAGCACGTTCTTCAGGATTGTCCGCCATTCCAGCAGCACCGGGTTTTGAAAGGCCATCCCCACGGTCGAACGCGGCGAGGTGACCTTGGAGCCGTGCAGCCAGACTTCACCTTCATCCGGTTTCATAAGTCCCGCAATAAGGCGCGTCAGGGTCGACTTCCCGCACCCCGAGGGGCCGACGACAGCTACGAACCCTCCTTCAGGCACCGATACGTCAAGCCCATCCAAGACCGGCAACGGACCGCTGGCGGTTTGATAGGCATGTCGCGCACCTTTGATATCGATCAGATTTTCGGCCATGCCATTCTTCTCGGGTCAAATATCCTGGAGGGGGTGCGGGGGAGGCAAAGCCTCCCCCGCTGGCGCGACGACGACAAGTCGGCGCAACACCTATTTCAGCATGAAGCCGCCATCCGGCAGATAAGCGTCCGTGAAATAGAGCGCCGCGTCAGGGGTGTTCTGGAAGTCATAGGTCTGACCCAGCTGCGCGAGGGCCGCTTCCATCCGGGTACTATCGATCCCGCCCATGCCGTTGGCCTGGACATAGTCGGTGACGACGTTCTGATCGATCGCCATCTGCAGACGCTCCTGTTCCAGCGCCTTGTCGGCGGCCGGGTTGCGCTTGACCAGTGCCTCGATCCCCATGGCCGGGTCGGCGATGACGTCTTTCCAACCCGCGGCCACGGCCCGCAGGAACTTCTCGACCGTTTCGCCGTTCTCGGCGGCCCAATCGGTGTTGACCAGAATGGCGTTGCCATAGAGCTGCAAGCCATGATCGGCCATCAGGATATTCGAGATATCGTCCGCCGGCACACCAAGGCGCTTCAGGTTCACAACAGAAGAAAACGAAAAGCCCGTGATCGCGGCCACGTTGCCTTCGGCCAGCATCGGTTCCCGTGTTGGGAAACCCACCGGCTCGACGGTGACGGCAGAGACATCGATGCCGGTTTCCCCGGCAAAGACCGGGAACTGCGCCCACGCGCCGTCAGGCGGCGGTGCACCCAAGACCTTGCCTTCCAGATCCTTCGGACCTTCCACACCAAGCGACTTGCGGCCTACAATTGCGAAAGGCGGCTTGTCATAGACCATCATCACGGCGGTGACCGGCGCGCCCGGGTTCTGATCGAGGAACTTGATCACGCTGTTGATATCACCGAAGCCGATCGGAAAGGCGCCTGTCGCAATCTTCGGAATTGTCTGAACCGAGCCCGAACCCGCTTCGATTGTCACCTCCAATCCTTCGGCTTCGAAATGGCCGTTGTCGATGGCGGCGAAGTAGGGGGCCGAAGGGCCTTCGAATTTCCAGTCAAGCGCAAACGGAACCTTCGTTTGCGCTGTGGCCATGCTGGCGGCGAAAACACCGGCAGCAGCCAGTAAGGCACGAGTTAGCAAGGGGTATCTCCTCTGTTGGTTTTGTGCATTCAGGGGATCATCGCGGACGTTCCAGGAACGTCAAACAGCCCCCTCTGCTGATTGCAGGTCACGTTAGCACTGCCTGCAGGATTGGCAAACAGAAGTGCATCTGCTGAATTTTTGATCTTCCCTATCGCCGAGAGGGATCAAGACTGGTCAAGCAAAGCCGACCCGATCGGGGTAGGGAAGGGACATGAACACAAATCGCTTGATCCCCTCAACGCAACAGACACGTGTGACGCGCACGCTTTGGCGGATCGAAACCTATCTGGCGCGGCCCCTTGCGCTGGCCATGCTGGCAGAGATGGAAGGGGTCAGCCCCTTTCACCTAAGCCGCGCCTTCACGCTTTGCACCGGGCGCCCGGTCATGCGATATGTCCGGGCCCGGCGGCTGAGTGAAGCGGTGTGGAGCCTTCGCGAGACGGAAAAACCCATCGTCGAGATCGCATTGGAGGCCGGGTTCGAAAGCCACGAAGGCTTCAGCCGTGCGTTTCGCGACCATTTCGGGTGTTCGCCATCCGTGGCGCGCAACCATCCTGATTTGTCCCTCACATTGGAAAAGGCTCTTATCATGTCCAATCCTGCACCAACTCCCGTCACACCCCGTTTCGTTGATCGCGGCGCTACCCGTCTGGTGGGCGTCGCACGGCGGTATTCCATGGCCGAACGCGCCAAGATACCGGCACAATGGATCGAGGCAATCGACGAGATCGGGCCTGCCATCTACAACACCGAAACCTACGGGGCCTGTTACGACTTCGAAGGCGAAAATTTTACGTATATGGTCGGCCTTGTCGATGATGGCCGGATCGACACCGAGCGTTTCGATCACGTTGAACTTGCCGCCGGTACGCACGCGGTCTTCGATCACGAGGGTCATATTTCGACCATTGCCGACACCTGGGCGAGCATATTCGATGCTTGGGCTCCAGGCGCGGATGTTGCCCTCAGGGAGGGGCCGGAGTTCGAACTCTACAGCGTGGATTTCGATCCCGAAAAGCCCGGCGGCGCTTCGATCTGGATCCCCATCGAGAAGGCCTAGTTCCGGTCAGGTACGTCCCGCGGCGGCGGTCCCGAATAGGTCCATAGTTGGTCGCGGGGCAGGGGGCCCTTGTTCCGAAGGCCGGATTGGCTTTCCTCCCAGGCATGGGCCAACAGTCCCACCGAGCGCGAGAGGCAGAAGAGGCCCCGCGCAAGCGGCGCATCGAACCCAAGCTCGGCATAGATGACAGCCGTGGCGCCATCGATGTTCATTGGAATGGTTTTGCCTTTCCGCCGGTTGAGGTCCGCCTCGACCGCCAGGGCCGCGGCCTTGTGGCGTCCGTCGACGATCCCGTCCTGAACGGCCTTTTCGACCATTTCCATCAAGCGCGGCGCCCTGGGGTCGGTCGGGTGGAACCGATGCCCGAAGCCGGGGACGAACTTGCCCCCGGCTTCGAAGAACCGGTCAAGTTCCGCGAGTGCCCCGGCCGCGGGATCGTCATATTCGGCAATCGCCTGATAAAGCACGACCGCCGCCTCGCCCGCGCCGCCATGGACTTCGCCAAGCGCGTTCAGACCGGACGCCATGGCATTTTGCAGGCCGACCCCACAGGTCGCCGCCATCCGGGCCATCGCGATGGAGGGCGCTTGCGGCCCGTGGTCGACGGCAGACATCAGGGCGATTTCCAATAGAGCGGCCTGGCCCCGGCTTGGCAGTTCGCCGCGCAGCATGAGCCAGACCATATCGGCGAAACCCACCCGACCGATCAGGTCCTCGATCGCGTAGCCGCGATACCTGATCTCGCCTGGTGACATCTGGATGATTGCGGTTTCCCACCAGTCAGCCGCGTCGCTCATCATATCACCCCTTTCGACTTCAGATGCGCTCGATCGCCCGTGGAAACGCCCAGTTCGTCCAGAATAGTCTCTGTTTGCGCGCCCAGTTCCGGCGGTGGCAAGTGCGTCTTCGGACGCTCGCCATCCATACGGAACCCCGGGCGCACGATCCGCACCTCACGTGCGACGCCGGGCGTTGGGACGGCATCGACCAGCCCGCGATCCGCGACCTGGGGGTGGGCCAGAATATCCGGAAGGGTCATGATCCGTCCTGCCGGCACGCCCGAAGCGCTCAGCCTGTCCACCCAGTCGCCCGCGTCGACCGAGGCCAGTGCGGCTTCGATGGCTTCGGTCAGCGCTTTTCGATTTTCAATCCGGCTCTTGCGGTCGGCAAAACGAGGATCGTCCACCAGATCGGGGCGCTCGATGACGTTTGCCAAGGCTTCGAACTGTTCCTGCTTGTTGGCGGCGATGTTGAGCGCGCCGTCGCGGGCCTGAAACACGCCCGAGGGGCTGGCGGCGATGTTGTCGTTGCCGGCCCGGTGCGGCGCCCACCCGGCGATCAGGTGGTTCGAAACGACCCAGCCCATGGCCGAGAGCATGGAATCGAGCATCGAGACATCGATCACGGTGCCGCGCCCGGGCTTTGGACGCGCGAGCGCCGCCGCGATGGCGAAGGCCGCCGTCAGCCCGCCCAGCGTGTCCGCAACCGGGTAGCCCACGCGCATCGGCGGGCCATCGGGCGCGCCGGTGACACTCATCACGCCGGACAAGCCTTGGACCACTTGATCATAGGCCGGGTTCTTGGCCAAAGGCCCGTCCTGACCGAAGCCAGAGATGGCGCAATAGACCAACTCAGGGTTTTCTGCGTGCAGAACCTCTGCCGACACCCCAAGCCGGTCCATGACGCCGGGGCGGAAGTTCTCGACCACCACATCCGCTGTCCGCACAAGTTTCAGGAACAAGTCGCGCCCCTCAGGTCTTTTCAGGTTCAGCGTGATCGACCGCTTGCCGCTGTTCTGCGCGAGGAACGATACCCCCATGCCGTCGGCGTTCAGATCATGGTCACCGCCCAACTGGCGCGCCAGATCGCCAGTGCCCGGGACCTCGACCTTGACGATCTCGGCGCCCATATGCGCTAGTTGATGCGTGCAGAAGGGGCCTGCCAGCACATTTGTCAGATCGAGGACGCGGACCCCGTCAAGCGGCCCCATCAAATTGTCCGTCCGCCGTCGACTTCAAGGATCACGCCGGTGACAAGGCTCGCCTCGTCCGACGCCAGGTAGAGCGCCGCGCCCGCGATATCCGCGGGTGTCGAGAAGCGCCCCAAGGGGATCGTGGCAAGGAACCTTTCGCGGGCTTCGGGTGTGTCTTCCTGGCCCATGAACGTCTCTAACAAGGCCGTTTCGCCGATCACGGGCGCTACGGCGTTGACGCGGATGTTGTCGGAGGCCAGTTCGACAGCGAGCGATCGGGTCATCGTGTTCACTGCCCCCTTGGTGGAGTTGTACCACGTCAGGCCCGGGCGGGGGCTGGTCGCGGCGGTGGAACTGATATTGACCATGCTGCCACCTCCGATGGCGCGCCAATGGGGCACCGCGCTTTGAGTGAAGTGGAAGATGGAGTCGACGTTAATCGCATAGGCCTTGCGGAACGTCGTGTAATCGACTTCCGTTAGCGGCTGGTTCCGATGGCTCCAGCCGGCGTTGTTCACGAGGATGTCGACCTGTCCCAACGCCTCGGTTGCGGCAGAGAATGCAGAGGCGACAGAGGCCGCTTCGCTGACATCACAAAGGATGGCATGGCCTCCGATATGTTCAGCCACTTCCTTTGCACCAACCGCATTCATGTCCAGCACAGCAACACGCGCCCCTTCGCCGGCAAACCTTTCGGCAATGCCGCGCCCGAAGCCGGATGCGCCGCCTGTGACGATGGCGGTTTTACCCTGAAGCCGCATAGTTCTCCTCCCGTATTACGGGTGAAATTACGTCAGGGCGCGGCGGGAAACAAACCTTCCGTAAGCCGTGTCGCTTCTGTAGCGTTGGCCTCGGGGAGGATAGCCCGATGGACCGAGAGGCCCTTTTCGACACTGCCAAAGAACTGGCCCGCGCGCGGGTCCGCGAAGGCATGGACCTCGATGAGAAGGTCGACATCCTGGAACAGGCCATGGCCGAAACGCTGGACATTCAGGTCATGAAGCCCTTCCCGGGGCGCGTGGGTGCGACGATGGCGGGGCAGATGTCGCGCGCGACAGGGCGGTGGCTGATGGGAGATGATCCGCGACTTGATCCGATGCCGGAAAAGCCGACGCTTGCCGATTTCTTTCGTCATCGTTTTCTGAAGGACACGGTGGGCGGCACGCATCTGCTGCAAAGCGCAAAACTCGCGCAGGACAAAGGGCTTTCAGACAACATCGTACTGGCGTGTCTGTTGCACGACATCTCGGTCGTGAGCTTGATCCGCAACGACCACGGCCACTGGGCGGCGCAGATGGTGGAACCTTACGTCGACCCGGAGGTCACCTGGGCCATTCGCCACCATCAGGCGCTTCGGTTCCGGGCCGATCCCGACTATGACTATGAATATCCGGCGTTTTACACGGAGGTCTTTGGCGAGGATTACGATCCACCCGATTACATCAAGGCGGAATGGGAGTATTGCCGGACCCACAAGTGGTTCGACAGCGCGATGCAGGTGGTGGTCAATGACCTGTACGCTTTTGATCCGAATGTGACGGTCAGCATCGACGACTTCGCAGGCGTCATCGCGCGCGCTTTCCGCCAACCTGAGGAGGGGTTGGGCTTTGACGGCAGCCCCGTCGCGCATATGTGGCGGACCGTTATCTGGCCCAATAATTTTCTTTGAGGCGGTAAGCTTTCTGCCGATCTCCACGAAATCGTGACCGTTAGGGCTTAGATTTCGTGCAATATTTCTATATCATTGTGGGTGCCCCTCTAACACGGAGAGTGCCAAATGTCTACGAGCCAACCGACACGCCGACGCCTTCTGACGCTTGCCGGCGCTGCTGCCGCAAGCACCTGGATTGTGCCCGCCCGCGCCGCAGGGCTGGCGCCCACGCGATCCATGCGGGGCGGCTCGAACAATTATCGCCCCGGTGCGCCCATCGTGGACCGTATCGGAGGGGGCGGGTTCTGGATGACCGGGACCGTGAGGCGTGCGGGCGATGGCGCGCCGCTTGCTGGCCAGCGCATCCAGATCTGGGCGCATACGACCGAGGGGCACGAGCGCGATGCTCGGAGCCATGGCGCGACACTGACCAATGAGAGGGGCGAGTTCCGTCTGGAAATGCCGCAAATCGTCCCGGCCTTCGGGCAACCGCATGGCCATCTGGCCTATGACAGCGGTGACTTCGAGACCGTGTTCCTGCGTCCCGTCATGCCGAGCGCAAAGGACACCAATCTGGCGGCGCATTTCGTCCTGAAACCTGTCTGAGACCCTCCGTGCTGCGCGCCATCCTGATTTGGGGCGGTCTTGCCTTGGCGTTGACCGTTCCTTTCTGGATTGCCGCCACCAGTCCGCTTCTGGCTTGGCGACAGCCGATCTATATCCTGGCGGGATTTGCAGGCGTTGTGGGCCTTGGCTTGTTGCTGGTGCAGCCCATGCTTGCGGGGGCGCTCTTGCCCGGACTTGGCGCGCCTCGGGCGCGGGGTATCCACCGCTGGGTCGGAGTTGGACTGGTCACCGCTGTGATCGTTCATGTCGTGGGGCTTTGGATCACGAGCCCGCCCGATGTCATCGATGTGCTTCTCTTCCGTTCGCCGACGCCATTCTCGGTTTGGGGCGTGTTGGCGATGTGGGCGATTTTTGGGGCGGCTCTGCTCGCACTCTTTTGGCGACGCCTCCGCTTGAGACCGAGGGTGTGGCAGCGGGCGCATCTCTGCCTCGCCGCGCTTGCCGTCTCGGGAACGGTGGTCCATGCCGTTCTGATTGAAGGGACGATGGGATGGCTTTCGAAACTTGCTCTTTGCGCCCTCGTCCTTCTGGCGACGGGTTTTGCATTGGTCCGTAGGTGGCCGAGACGTTAGACTGCGAAAGCAGAGGCTTAGAGCAAAGAGCTCATCTTTCTTACCAAAGGTAAGCAATCTCGATTTGTCCCATTTTGACGCCCTTTCCAGTCTTTGGATTGATCAAGTCTTTCAAAGCGGGCTATAGCGCGCGGAATGAACACCTCCTTTGATATCGCGGTCATCGGCGGCGGCAACGCGGCGCTTTGTGCGGCCATGACGGCGGCAGAGGCGGGCGCGCGCGTGATCATCCTCGAAGCGGCACCGAAGCCCTATCGCGGCGGCAACTCGCGGCACACACGAAACTTTCGTTGCATGCATTCCGGACCTCTCGGTCCACTGATTGAAAGTTATTGTGAAGATGAATACTTAGACGATCTTCTTAAAGTTACCGGTGGCAAGACGGATGAGGCCCTAGCGCGGATGGTCATCCGGTCGTCAGAAGAATGCCTGCCTTGGATGGAAGAGCACGGGGTACGTTTCCAGCCATCGCTTTCGGGCACGCTCAGCCTTGCGCGCACCAACGCTTTCTTTCTGGGGGGCGGCAAGAGCCTTGTGAATGCCTATTATCGCACCGCGGCATCGCTGGGCGTCGAGGTGCGTTACGAGGCCAAAGTCACACATTTGGAGATGGAGGACGATCGGGTCGTTGGCATCGACTACACGCATGGGAGCGAGACGCATCGTATTGCGCCCAAGGCGGTGGTGGTGGCCTCGGGCGGGTTTCAGGCGGACATCGACTGGCTGGCCCGCGCCTGGGGCCCGGCGGCGCGGAACTTCCTGATCCGGGGCACGCCTTACAACCGCGGTGAGGTTCTGTCGGATTTGCTGGATCAAGGCATCGAGCAGGTTGGCGATCCGACGCAATGCCATGCAGTCGCTATCGACGGACGGGCGCCCAAGTTCGACGGCGGTATCGTCACGCGGCTGGATTGCGTGCCGTTTTCCATCGTCGTTAACAAGGACGGCGATAGGTTCTATGACGAGGGCGAAGACGTCTGGCCAAAACGGTATGCGATCTGGGGGCGGCTTGTGGCGAACGAGCCGGATCAGGTGGGCTTTGCGATCATCGATAGCAAGGCGATTGATCTTTTCATGCCATCGGTCTTTCCACCGATTAAGGCGGACACATTGGAGGAGCTGGCGGCGAATTTGGAACTGCCACCTGAAAAGCTTCGGGCGACGGTCGAAGCGTTCAATGCGGCCTGTGGTGACACCTCGGGCTTCATGCCGACGGAACTGGACGGCGTCGCGACAAACGGTTTGAGCCCACCCAAGACGAACTGGGCGCGCCCGATCAGCGATCCACCGTTCTATGGCTACAGTTTGAAGACCGGCGTCACATTCACCTACCTCGGCCTGAAAGTGGACGAGACGGCGCAATGTTCCATCGGCAACCGTCCGGTGGCGAACCTATGGGCGGCGGGCGAGACGATGGCGGGCTCGATCCTGGGGCAGGGGTATCTGGCAGGCTTCGGCATGACCATCGGCACGGTCTTCGGGCGCATTGCGGGAAGGGAGGCTGCCGCTTTTGCAAACTGAGTTGATCCAGGAAGCGCGGCGGCAGGCGGAAATCTGCAATGCCTGCCGGTATTGCGAGGGATACTGTTCCGTCTTTCCGGCGCTTCATGCCAATCGCGCGTTCTCGGACGCCGATATCACGCAACTCGCCAATCTCTGCCACAACTGTCGGGGGTGCTACTATGCATGCCAATACACGGCGCCGCATGAGTTCGACCTGAACCTGCCGAAAGCGCTGGCCGAGGTACGGCAGGCGAGTTGGGAAGACTACGCCTGGCCGCAGCCTGTGGCGCGGGTCTTTCACAAGAGCGGGGCGGCCTTGGCGGTGGCGACCATCCTTGGGTTCGCATTGATCTTCGCGGCCATCCGGGCGCTGCCCGAACCGACGGGTCAGGGGTTCTACGCGGTCATGTCGCATTCCGCGATGGTCGCGATCTTTCTGCCCGCGTTCCTTTTTCCGCTCATGAGCCTGGCCGTCAGCCTCCGCCGTTACTGGCGGGCCATGGGGGGCGGCGTGGTCACGGTTTCGGCCATCAAGAGCGCTTTCGGTTCGGCGGCGCGCATGCAAAATCTTTCGGGTGGGCATGGCGACGGCTGCAATTTCGAGGATGAAGACCGTTTCAGCCAGGCGAGACGGCACGCGCATCACGCGGTGATGTATGGCTTCGTGTTGTGCTTTCTGTCGACGTCCAGCGGGACGGTGCTGCACTATGTGTTCGATATGCCTGCACCCTACGGGTTCTGGTCCTTGCCGAAGCTCTTTGGCGTCCCGGGCGGCATCCTGATGGTGATCGGCGCGCTTGGCCTTGCGGGGTTGAAGCTTCAGGCCGATCCGAAACTGGGCGATGCCTCGGCCTGGGGTGGCGAGATGGGTTTCAACCTGCTGCTGTTCTTTGTCGCCGCGACCGGTCTGGCACTTTACTGGCTGGGCGCGTCCACGGCGATGCCTGCGCTCTTGGCACTGCACCTTGGATCGGTTCTGGCGTTCTTCTTGCTGACGCCGTTCACCAAGATGGCACACGGGTTCTATCGTTTGGCCGCCCTGATGAGGGACGCCGAGCGTTGAAGCAGCTCAGGCCGTCTCGTCCCGTCTCGCGGCGACCTGAGCAAGCATTTGGTGGCCCTGACGCGCCAGTGTCCGAACGGCGCTTGACGTGGCCACCTTTTCACCTTCCGCAAGAAGCTGCAGGTTGGACGCAATGCGATCCGCTTCATAAGCATAGTTCACCATGAACCCGAGCGCCTTCCTGCGCCCGGCGTCTGACGTGTCTGCCTCGGCATGGATCGCGTGGATCAGCGCTCCGTTCTGCAAGTGGAAGCGCGCCACCGGATCGATTGGAAGGTTCTTGGCGTTGCGAGAGGTCAGATAGGCCGCGCAAAGCTTCTTGAGCTTCTGCGTGTCGGCCTCGTCGGTCTCTATACCTTGCTTGCCGGTCCACCGCGCGAAGCCGGGAACGGGCGAGAGCGTTACAAAGTTCTTAACCTGCGGCAGCTCAGTGGTCAGGTTGCGAACCACCTGTTTGATGAGGGAATTGCCGAAAGAGATGCCTGCCAGCCCAGGTTGGCAGTTCGAGATCGAGTAGAAGACCGCTGTGTCGGTGTTCTGCGCATCCAGCACCTCGCGTTGATCGGCAAGGACATCCTGAATAGACGTGGGCACACCTTTTGAGAGTGCGATTTCGACGAAGATAAGCGGCTCCTGCGGCATGGCCGGATGAAAGAAGGCAAAGCAGCGCCGGTCCGTCGGATGAAGACGCCGCCGAAGATCGCCCCAGGTCTCGATTTCGTGGACGGCTTCATACTCGATGATTTTTTCCAGGATGGACGCAGGGCTGTCCCAGGTGATTTGCTTGAGGACAAGAAACCCGCGATTGAACCATGCCCGAAGCATGAGCTGGAAATCGACGTCGGTGCGTTCCAGCTCCGGATTGGACTTGATGAGTGACAACAAGTCGGCGCGCATGCGAACCAATTCGGCCGTCGCGCCGCTTGGCTGGTTCAACCGGCGCAGCAATTCGTAGCGCTTCGGTTCCGTGACGGTGGCAAGCTTCTTGTAGTCGGCGGGTGTTCGCGACCTGGCATAGGCCTCGACGGCGTCCTGTATTTGCGCTGCGTCAACGTCCAATTGATCGTTTATCATGGTGAAAAAGGCGGATTTCTCATCCGTCGACAGGGATGCGTATCGTGCCAGGACTTCCTCGGCGATGGCGAGGCTGGAAACCTCGGTCCGTTCCGAGAGCAGTTTCCAGCACAGAGCCTCGAGCGATCCTTTCCTGCCGCTTCCCAGAAGCTTTCGCGGCTGATCCAGCAACGAGCCAAGCATGTCGCCCAGATAACCCGTCCTCGAGACCCTATTCATATCATTCCCTCACTCGCAAAACCCACTCCGGGACCCATTCTTGCAGACTTTGCAGAATTCTCCAAAGCCATATGGGTCCAAAAGTCGTGATTGAGGCAGGGTGACCTTCGATCGCCCATCAAAACTTACCAAATTAGCAGAGCGGGGTGCGGCGCATCAAATCACTGTTTGAGGCTTCACTCCATGGAAGCGCCAAAAAGGGCCTGGCTCCTTTGGCACTTCGTCTGCGTGACAGTTCAAAATTAAGCCAGAAAGCGTCCGATGCCGACAAATGGGCTTACCGCCCTTGCGCTGGCGACGAAAGAAAACCATCCTTTGAAATCGGACTCCTTGCGGGGTCCGATGTGATTTGAGTGATGAGGCGGCACTGGCCAAATGCGTATCAAAGCCCTGAAAGGCAAACTCAAGGACACGTTTGGTACCGCAATAGAAGCCACGCAACATCGCGGAGGGCAGTGGGCCACTGCTGCCTTGGGCGATCCTCATAACGCGTTGTGTTACGCCTACGAACGCATGCCGTTCACGGCAGAGCGAGTGATTCAGGGGTGCAGTCAGGGCCTGTTTGCAAATGAGACATCTTCGGGCGATTTCAGATGGTTTTCACCCAAGAAACGGTTCGTGATCCTGCCTGAAAGCTTCCATGTTTCCAAACGCACGCGCGGCTATTGCAAAAAGTTCGAAGTAAGCGTCAACACCGACTACACCGCCACCCTCGCGGCTTGCGCTGATCGCGAGGAAACATGGATCGGTCCTCAAATACAGAGCGTGTACAAAGACCTGCATCAACGCGGTGTCGCGCACAGTTTCGAAGCCCGGCAGGACGGCGAACTGGTTGGAGGATGCATCGGCCTGGGGATTGGCGGCTATTTCACGCTGGAGAGTTTGTTTCACCGGGTGAGCCAATCCAGCAAGGTCGTCATGGTGCACCTGGGCGAAGTTTTGTTTGCGCAAGGTTATGAGTTGATCGACTGCCAGGAGCCGTCCTTTCTGGCACAATTTGGCGCTGCGGAAATCCCTCGTGAGGAGTTTCTTTCCCGCATCGCTCGTGCCGCAATCAAGGACTGCGGGCCTCCGACGATGCTCAGCCAAGCTGGTGGCGGGGGGACTTAGTCAGGCCAAAGCGTCTGGGACGTCTCACGGATACCCGGTCAATCCAATTGCTCTTCGCTGGCGATGCGGCGGTACCAAATCGCCAGGTTCTTGCGATCCACCGCCGCGAGCAAAAGGGAATAGAAGGCAACTCCGATTAGGATTCCCCAGGTCAGGAGCCAGCCAAGCCCGAGACCGAGAGGGTTGGCATCAAGCCACGCATAGACGGCCAAAGCCATTGCGATGGCACAAAGCAAAGGCCGCTGTCCCGCTTGAAGCGCAACACCCACGCCGACGCCTTCGACACGCGCCAGCAGGTACAAGCGAGCGCCTGATGCAAAGACATCCCCAATCAACATCGCGCCTGCGACAGCCACGATCCCATAGGGCGAAAAGGCGGCGATCAGGATGAGAGGAAAGGTGACGACGAACTCGGCCACCATGAGCATCCAAAGGTACTTCGGCTTCCCTGTCGCCTTGAAAAAGTCTCCCACCGGCCAACTGAGCGCAACGGGTACTCCGGCCAGTCCCAGCAGGAACAGAACGGGGGATGCGTCCCTCCATTCCTCGCCGAACACGCCCGGAATGAGGTGCCAGGCCGTTGCGGCAAGGCCAAGAGACACCGGTGCGATCAAAGCCATCGTGAAGAACACCGTGGCCCGGTAGGCGGCGGTGATCTTTTCAATATCTTGAGCGACACTCGAAAACGCGGGGAAAGCAACCTTCGTGATGACCGAACTTACGCCTCTGATGGCGATATCCGGTATCCGTGATGCCACGAAATAAAGGCCAAGCGCCGGCTCGCCCAGCATCGACACGATGACCATCTGGTCGACCCGCATGTGCACCGTGCTCATGATGCTTGAGATCACGATATGGCGGCCATAACGAAGCAGTTCGAGGCATTTTTCCAACGTCGGGCGCACTGCGGCAGGGCGCCAGTCCGATCCGACCCAAAGCACGATGGCCTTCACCAGCGCCCCGATCAAGATCGCCGCAACAAGGCTCCACACGCCGAAGCCCCAAAAGACCAGAACAAAGGCCACCAAGGTCTTGGCCAGCGCGCCCAGGGTTTCACCCGCAGCAATCCACCCAAAGCGGAACTCGCGCTGCAGGATTGCTTCCTGAACCGCGCTGAAGGAATTGATCGGGAACAATAGCGCCAGAACCATCAGAACCGGCGTAACCGCCGGATCTTCAAGCAGTCCCTGCGCTAGTGGCGCGACCAGAACCAGGACAGTCGCCTGAAAGAGCCCGACGGCAACGATCACGGCAAAGGCGCTTGTGCGCAACTTCGGATCAGCCGTGCGGTCGTAGATCAGCGTTTCCCGCAGCCCGAAGTCCCTTAGGACATCGACCACTTCGACGGCCAGCATGGCAAAAGCAACAAGGCCCATGCCGGTCGGACCAAGCGTGCGCGCAAGCACGACCGTGACAGCGAGGCTCAGCAGACGAGAGGTAACGAAAGAACCGAGTGAGACCGAAAAGCCTATGGCAGCATGGCGGCTTTTCAATGCGCTTCTCCTGTTTCTGCGCCCGGATGGTTCGGTAATGTCATTGAGGTTCGCTTACCAGGCCGAGTTTGCGCAAACAGCGATCGGCCGCGCGTCTGGTGACACTGACGGGGTCATTGCTTTGCAGCGAATACTTTTGCAGCGCTCTGCTCTGACCGTCGGTCCACAAGGTTTTGTAATCTTCGTCGCCCCAAAGGAAATCGACCTCTTCCATGCCTTGCTGAAACGCCCGTTCGAGCAGGAGGTAGGTGTGCAGATTGCCAAGACCGTACTTCGCAAACGCTTGATCGTAACCGCTCGAATAAAGGAAAAGGCATCGATCAACGCAGAAATCGATACTCCAGCTCACGGGGTTGCCGTCGAGCAGGATCGCGGAAGGCTGAACAAGACCAGTTGGGACATCAAGCTTGGCCAGTTCTTTCAGGAAATTCATGAAGACGCTTTCGCCCACACGAAGGCCGTA
>JAAUYH010013509.1_pt1 | contig 29325 bp, 31 predicted proteins | sample 7278061 | NCBI WGS metagenome assembly JAAUYH01 (sample SAMN14350203, study PRJNA611818) | marine sediment metagenome | isolation source: surface marine sediment (0.6m) | place: French Polynesia: Moorea | collected 2018-08
AATCTCGATCAGCTCGGCGCCCGTAAGCGCATCGCCCGGTCGCAAGGGCGCCGCGGGATCGCCGGCTGCTGCATCGCCGTCCCAGGCGGAGACGAAGTCGGTGAAGTTGCGGTCGATGACCTCGGCGCGGTTGACTGCGCGGGTGCTTGACCTGTCGAGCGACGCCTCAGAAGGCGTTGACACCCGTGAGCTCCTTGCCGATGACCAGTTCGTGAACCGTCTCGGTTCCCTCGTAGGTAATGACGCTCTCGAGGTTGAGCATGTGCCGAATGGGGCAGTACTCGACGCTGATACCCGCACCGCCGAGCAGGTCGCGCGCGTCACGCGCGATGTCGATGGCCATGCGCACGTTGTTCCACTTGGCCAGCGACACCTGCGACGGCGACATCTGCCCGGCATCCTTGAGGCGACCGAGCTGCAGCGACAAAAGCTGTGCCGTGCTGATACGCCGGGCCATGTCGGCGAGACGTCGCTGCACCGTTTGCGTGTGCGACAGCGGGCGACCGAACAGCTCGCGTGTGGCGGTGTAGTCGATGAGTTCCGCAAGACACGCCTGGGCAGCGCCGATCACGCCCCAGGTGATGCCGTAGCGGGCCTGCGTCAGGCAGCTCAAGGGGCCCTTGAGACCCTTCACCTTGGGCAGCATGTTCTCCGCGGGTATGCGTACGTTGTCGAACACCAGCTCGGACGTCACCGACGCGCGCAGCGAAAACTTGTGGTGGATTTCCGGGGCGGTGAAGCCGGGCGTTCCCTTCTCGACGAGGAAGCCGCGGATGCCGTCGTCCGTTTGCGCCCACACCACGGCCACATCGGCAATGCTGCCGTTGGTGATCCACATCTTGGCGCCGTTGATCACCCAGTGGTCGCCGTCTTTTTTCGCCCGCGTTTTCATGTTGGCCGGATCGGAGCCGCCGTGAGGTTCGGTGAGGCCGAAGCAGCCGATGGCCTCGCCACGCGCCATGGCCGGCAGCCAGCGTGCCTTTTGCTCGTCGGAGCCATAGGCATGGATGGGGAACATCACCAGGCTCGATTGCACCGACACGAAGCTGCGAAGACCGCTGTCGCCGCGCTCGAGTTCCTGGCAGATGAGTCCGTAGCAGACGCTGTTCAAGCCGGCGCAGTCGTAGCCGTCGATGGAGCTGCCCAGCAAGCCCAGCTCGGCGATGCCGGGAATCAGTTCGGCGGGAAAGCGATGATGTTCGAAGGCCTCCGGAATGACCGGCAGCGCCTTCTCGTCGACGAAGCGGGCGACGCTTTCCTGGACCATCAACTCCTCGTCGGTCAGCTGTCCGCGCACGTCCATGAGATCCATCGGATCCAGCTTGCGCGGGGCGGATTTGAGGTTGCTGACTGCGGTCGCCATGTCGTTCGACTCCATCGGGTTCGGTCTGACCGGCCATGATACCGCAACTGCGCAGGGCAGGCGTCGATATCCGCTCCCCCGGGGGGCTATTATGTTGCACCGGATACTGCGGGAGTCCCCGACCATGAAGATACCCGAGATTCTGCTCATCGAGTCCGAGCATGCGCCCGGCAACATGGCCGCCATCCTCACGGTGATCGGCGACGCCGGCCTGGTGGTGGAGCACCTGACCATCGTCAGCCGCAGCCAGGGCAAGACCATCTGGGAACTGACGCTGGAGATGGACCCGAAGAGCGACCGCGGCGTGTTCGATCGCATCGACGCCTTGCCGACGGCGCGGGTGCTCGGCCGGTCGGACCGCGTGTTCAACCGCCACGTGGGCGGCAAGATTCAAACCGTCTCCCGGCTCAACATCGAGACTCAGCAGGTGCTGCGCGATATCTACACGCCGGGCGTCGCGCGGGTCTGCCTGGCGATCCAGGAAGACCCGACGCGGGCCCGCGAGTGGACCAACCGCAGGAATACGGTGGCCATCGTCACCAACGGCACGGCGATACTCGGGCTGGGCAACATCGGGCCGGTGGCCGGGCTGCCGGTGATGGAGGGCAAGGCGGCTCTGCTGGCGAGCCTGGCGGGACTCACCGGTGTGCCCATCCTCACCGAGGAGACCGACCCGAAAAAGCTCGTCGAGGTGGTGACGTCCATCGCGCCTTCTTTCGGCGGCATCCAGCTCGAAGACATCGCCGCACCGGAGTGCTTCGAGATCGAGGCGGCGCTGATCGAGCGCCTGGACATTCCGGTGTTGCACGACGACCAGCACGGAACGGCGGTTGTAACGCTGGCCGCGCTGATCAACGCCACCCGCATCGTCGACCGCGATCTCACTGACTGCGTCGTCGGCCAGATCGGGCTGGGATCGGCGGGCATCGGCATCGTGCGGCTGCTCCACGAGGCCGGCGCCCGCCGCGTTATGGGTTCGGACCTCAATCCGGAGGCGCTTGCGCGGCTGGAAGCCATGGGCGGAGAGCCCGCCGACCTGCCGACCATCATGGCCAAGGCCGACATCGTGGTGGCTACGACGGGGGTTGCCGGGCTCATCAAGCCCGACATGGTGCGCGACGGTCAGATCATCCTGGCGCTGTCGAACCCGGAGGCCGAGATCGAACCGAACCTGGCGCTGGAGCGCGGCGCGGCCTTTGCCGCCGACGGCAAGAGCATCAACAACATCCTGGGTTTTCCGGGGCTGTTCCGCGGCGCGCTGGACGCCGGTGCCTGTCGCTTCTCCGACGCGATGCTGCTCGCGGCATCGAAGACCATCGCCGCCCATGCCGGCCGCCGGGAACTGGTGCCCGATCCGCTGGACAAGACCGTGCACGATGCGGTGGCTGCGGCGGTGGCCGAAGCCGCCGCGACCGGCTGATCCGCGGCGTCAGGACAACAGGTGGCGGCGCAGCTTGCGCATGCCGCCCAGCCAGCGGTCGTAGTCGCCGACCTTGTTCGCCATGTAGGACTTCACCACCTCGTGGGGCAGGATGAGAAAGCGCTCTTCGTCCATACCCGCGACCACGGCGTCGGCCACGGCAGCCGGCGGCAGGATGCCGTCGGTGTCGACCAGGCCGATCTCGCTGAACAACTGATCGACCATGCGTGTGGCAACGTACTGCGGGCACACGACCGACACCCGGATGCCCTGGTCGCCATGCGTGATGGCCAGCGACTCGGCGAAGCCCACGGCCGCATGCTTGGTGGTCGAGTAGGCCGCGTCGCCGATCTGGTTGAGCAGACCCGCTGCCGATACGGTGTTCACCAGGTAGCCGCCGCCGCGTTCGATCATGCCGGGCAGCACCGCCCGCGCCGCATACACGTGAGCCATCACGTTCACCGCCCAGCTGGTTTCCCAGGCCTCGTTGGCGGCGGAGGCCGCCGTCGGGCCGCCATCGCCGAAACCGACGCCGGCGTTGGAACAGAACACGTCGATGGGTCCGAGCCGGCTTTCGGTGTCGGCGACCACGGCGCGGATGTCGTCTTCGCGGGAAACGTCGGCGGCCAGCGCCAGGCCGCCGATATCGTCGGCGACGACGCTCGCCGTGTCGCCTTCGCGGTCGACCACGCACACGCCGCGCGCACCTTCGGCGGCGAAGCGTCGCGCCAGCGCTTCGCCGATGCCGTTGGCGCCGCCGGTGACGACGACAACCTTGTCCTTCAGTTTCATGGAATCTGCTTTTTCCCTGGCTTGGCCGGCACGCAGTGCCGGGCCTGCGCGATCAGTAGGAGATGCCCAGTCGGCGGTAGACGAAGGACAACAGCCACATCGGACCGATCATCAGGAACTGGACATCCTTGAAGAACGACGGCTTCTTGCCCTCGATGACGTGACCGATGAACTGGCCGATCCAGGCGACCACGAAGATCGCCAGCGACGTAATCCACAACGGTACCGGCAGCGCGGCCAGGCCGTACAGCGCGGCGCCGAACAGCGCGACCACGAGGATCATGCCGAGCGCCAGCGGGATGGACATGATGAAGTAGTAGACGAGCGAGGCCATCATGAACAGCGTGGCCCAGTTCATCGCCGGCGAGATGTCGACGAACGCCTGCGGCACGGGCACCGACCAGAGGACCCCGAGCAGGCTCAGAACGATCAGCGGCACGCAGACCCAGTGTATGGCCTTGTTCGTGGGGTTCTGGTGGCTCTCCCCGTACTCGTCCAGCCAGCCGTCGATGCTCTTCATGCGTGTTCCCGCCTGTTCGAGAGATGAACTGCGAACGATAGCCGCACCCGGCCACCGGCGGCAAGCAGCCCGCATCGTCCGGAGAGCCAGGCGTCAGGCCGGATGAGGTTGGTCGGCCAGCGACCGAACCGCGCCGAGCAGTCGCTCCACCTCCTCTTCGGTGTTGTAGTAGTGAACGCCCGCGCGAACCACGGCATCGAGGCCCCGCGACCGGAAATCGAGCAGCGCTGTAGCGGCGGTCGAGGTGCTGACATGGATGCCGTCGGCGGCGAGGTGCCGCTTGATGGTGTCCGGGTCGGTGCCGTCGAGCGTGAAGGTGACGATGCCGCAGCGGACCGCTCCGGTGTCGCGCACGGTGACCCCGGGCAGCGCCGCGAGCCCGGCGCGCAACCGGTCGGCCAGCCCGAACACGCGCCGGCGAATGTGCTTGAGGCCGATGGCCAGCGCGTAGTCGACCGCGACGCCCAGGCCGATACGCCCGGCGACGTTGCCCTCGAAGGTCTCGAAGCGGCGCGCGTCGGAGCGTAGTTCGTAGCGGTCGGGCGCCACCCAGGTGGCGGCGCGCAAATCGACCATGGCCGGTTCGATCGACGCGATCAGACCGTCGCGCACGTACAGGAAGCCGACGCCGCGCGGTCCGCGCAGGAACTTGCGGCTGGTGGCCGACAGGATGTCGACGTGCAGTTCGTCCACGTCCACCGGCATCTGACCGACCGACTGGCATGCGTCGAGCAGGAAGGGCACGCCGTGGGCCCGCGCAACCCGGCCGATGTCCGCCGCCGGGTTCACCAGGCCGCCGCCGCTGGGAACGTGTGTGACGGCGATGAGCCGCGTGCGGTCGTCGATCATGGCGTCGAGCGCCGCGACGTCGAGCTGGCCGGCAGCGTCGTCCGGAACGGCCGCGACTTCGACGCCCAGGCGCCGCTCGAGCTGGAGGAAGGCGAGGTAGTTGGAGGCGTACTCGGCCTGCGCCGTGAGGATGCGGTCGCCCGCCTCGAAGCGCATGCCGTACACGACCATGTCCCAGGCGCGGGTGGCGTTTTCCACGAGGGCGATTTCCCGGGATCCGGCACCGAGGAGCCGCGCCAGCGATTCGTAGACCGCGGTCAGCGCGTCGGCTGCCTCATCCTCGGCTTCGTAACCGCCGATCTCGGCTTCGCGCACGAGATGCCGTTGCATCGCGTCGAGCACCGGGCGCGGCATGAGCGCAGAACCGCAGTTGTTGAAGTGGGCGACGTGGCTGACGCCCGGCGTGTCGGCGCGTACGCCGCCGATGTCGATCATGGGGGCCGGTTCCCGGGCGCCGGCTGCGTGGCCGGTCCGCGCTCATGATGGCGCAGGGGCGGCGCCACCGGCAAGACCGGTGCTGCCCCGTGGTGGGTCCGGCCCGGTTACTGCTTCGCGGTCATCCCCAGGTTGACGTTCAGCCGCGAGTGGCACTGGGCGCAGGTGGCGAGGAACTCGGCGTACAGGTCGCCGCGATCCTCGATGGAATCGGCCACGTAGCCCTGCGCGCCCAGTTCGTGCACACGGCGCGTGAGCACGGTTATCTGCCGATCGGTCTCGCCGGAGACGTCGGTCGGGTGCAGCGGCACCTCCACGAGCAGGTCCACGGCCTGGTTCCAGGCCTGGTCCGATGGTCCGATCAGGCCCTCCCACAAGCGGTCGGCCGCCCACTGGTGCCGCTGCATGTGGGCGCGCACGCCCGGTTCGTCGGCGGGCGGGGTCAGCCGCGGAAACGGCGCGTTGCCGCCGGATTCGACGTGGCATTCGGCGCACGCCATGGCCATGGTGCTCACGCCCGCTGCCGCCTGGTCCACCGACTTCGCGTTGAGGGTCTGGTTGGCCGCCTTGCGCATGGCCGTCAGGTAGGTGCTGAAATTCTGCTCCAGCCCCGGCGGCGGCTCGTGCTCGGCCAGCCAGCGGGCCGGGTCACGCGTGGCGTCGAGATCGCCGCGTATGACCGCTTGCTGGATCTGCGTGATCCGGTCGAAGTGCGAATGCATGTGGGTGATCAGATCACCGGCACTCGCTGCCTCGCCGCCGGTCGATCCGGCCGTCGCCGCCAGCAGCGCCGCCAGGGTCATCGCGGAAATCGTCGCTTCGCGTAACATGACATCTCCTCGGTCAGCGGGCCTCGTCGCTGGCCTCATCGTCGGTGCCCTACACCACCTATAGGCCTGTGGCCCGGTGCAGGGTATAAGGACTTACCGAACAGAGAGGTGCCGCGTAGCCTGCGATTGCCGGCACGTTGGCGGCCGATGGGTACCGGATAGCGGAGGATCGGTTGAAAAGGGTCAATTTTCGAAGCGACAACGAAGCGCCCGCGGCACCCGCGGTGCTGGCGGCGCTCGAACGCGCCAACGCCGGGTCGGCCTACGCCTACGGCGACGATTCGTGGTCCGCGCGGCTCGACGCGGCGTTCGGCGACCTGTTCGAGACCGCTGTGCGTGTCTACCCGGTGGCCACCGGAACCGCCGCCAACGCGCTGGCCGTGGCCCAGCTGTGCCCGCCCTACGGGGCCGTGTACTGCCACGAGCACGCGCATCTCAACACCGATGAGTGCGGTGCGCCGGAGTTCTACAGTGCCGGCGCCAAGCTGGTGACGGTGCCCGGCGATGCCGCCAGGATGGACCCCGTAGTCCTCGAGGAAATCCTCACCCATGCCGGAACCCTGGGCGTCCACGAGTGCCGGCCCAGTGCCCTGAGCCTGACGCAGGCCACCGAGCACGGCACCGTGTACAGCCTGGACGAGATCGCCCGAATCACGGGGCTGGCCAGGGCGAAGGGTCTGCGCGTGCACATGGACGGTGCGCGCTTCGCCAACGCGCTGGTCCACCTGGGCTGCTCGCCGGCCGACGTCACCTGGCGCGCCGGTGTCGACATGCTGTCCTTCGGCGCCACCAAGAACGGCGCCGTGATGGCCGAGGCACTGCTCGTGTTCGATGCCTCGCTCGTCGACGGCCTCGAGCGCCGGCGAAAGCGGGCCGCCCACCTGCTGAGCAAGCAGCGCTACGTGGCGGCCCAGCTGCTGGCCTGCCTGGAAGACGGACTGTGGCTCGAACTGGCCGGCCGCGCCAATGCCGCCGCCGCCCGGATCGCGTCGGGCATCGCCGGCGCCGAGGGCATCGATCTGGTGTACCCGGTTCAGGCCAACGAAGTGTTCGTCCGGCTCACCGAACAGGCTGACGAGCGCCTGCGGTCGGCGGGGTTCGAGTATCACCCGTGGCCGGGAACGACGGATGTCTACCGACTCGTGATGCCCTGGTGCGTGGACGAGGGCGACGTGGAGCGCTTCGTGGCGGTCGCCGGCGGGCGCTGAGGGCGGTACACGAAAAAAAGCCCCGTCCATCGGACGGGGCTCTAGGTGCGCGCGGAAAGATCAACTCCGTTGCGACCAGACTCGGAGTGATCCGTCACTTCCGCGCTTGTCTTCGTCAGCCAAGGGGGGCGACGAAAGAAATCTCCTTGCAAGGCTTACTTTGCCTGCGACGCGGATCGCTTGATATACGCAAAAGTACCTAAGATTCGAGGTCCGGCGGTCGACAATCACACCGCGGTCGTGGAAACTGGCACCGCATGCGAAAGAGTCTCATTGCCGCGCTCGCGACGCTCGTACTGGCCGGTGACGCCGCAGCCATGCGCTGCGGCACCGGGCTGATCAAGCAAGGCGACCATATCGACCGCGTGGCTCACCTGTGTGGCGAGCCCGACGCGCGCGAGTCGTTCGTTGCCTACGCGGAGGTCCTGCGTTTCTACCGCGGTTATCGGGCGCGTTCGGTGGAAGTCGAACCGGTGAAGGTCGAGATCTGGACCTACCGCCGCGACCCGCGCCGGCTCAACCGGCGCGTGCGCTTCGAGAACGGCTACGTGGTGCGCGTCGACACGCTGGATCGGCGTAATTGATCGGTCGTTCCGGCGAGAGGTGTTCTCGGAATCGCGGCTGAAGCCGCTTCCACATTGAGTTCGCACCCCGGTAAGAAGCCGCAGCAGCCTAGCGGGGTTTCGACGCGGCCTCGATGACGTCCCGATAGGCCTGCGGCCGGTAGCCCGACACGGTGTCGTCGCCGACGGCCAGCAGCGGCACGCCGCGTCCGCCCAGATCGGTGAAGCGTGCGCGGGCGGCGGTCGACTGCTCGATGTCGAACTCGGTGAACGCCACGCCCTTGTCGGTGAGAAACTGGCGGCTCTTGCGGCAATAGCCGCACCAGGACGTGGAGTAGAGTTCTACCGGGCCAGCCAATGCCGGGTCGTAGTCGATGTCGCCCACCAGCATGGCGCTCAGGCTCTGGCGGTTCTGCACGAGCAGAAATACGGCCACGAACAAGGCGATCTGGAGGGGCATGGGCCATTTGCTCATAGGCTGATTAGACACCCGATTCCGATTAGATTCCCGTCACCGGCGCACATTGTATAAGATCGCCGGCATGCTTCTTCGACCAGGGACAGGCGCGCAGGCGGTCCGTGTCCGCCGGCTCCGGTGCGCCGCATGAGCGAGGCGCTGGACCAGGGACCGGCCGGCCGTGACGATGCGCGTCGGCTCACCGCCGCCCACGCCGCCGAACGCGGTGACCGGGTTCGTGACCCTGACTATGTCCTGTCCCTCGACCTCGATACGCAAGCCGCCGAGTATGCCGGCCACCTGCGCCTGTCCTTTCACCTGGCGAGCGCCCGGCTGCCCCTGACGCTGGATTTCTCCGGCGGCTGCGTTCGCACGCTGTCGGTCAACGGCGAGTCGTGCGCGGTCGACCACAATGGCGCTTTTCTGACGATTCCCGCCGGCGTGCTCCGGATGGGAGGGAACACGGTGGAGGTGGCGTACACCCAGGCCTACGATGAGGGCGGCGCAGGACTGCACCGGCTGACCGACGATGCCGACGGCCGCGTCTACGTCTACAGCCATTTCGAACCGTACGATGCCAACCGCGTGTTCCCGTGCTTCGATCAGCCCGACATCAAGGGCCGCTTCGAGCTGACGGTGACGGCGCCGGCCGACTGGGTCGTGGTGTCGGCCGTGCGCGAACGCTCGGTGACGGCGGACGGCGATCGGAAGCGCTGGCAGTTCCCGGTGACGCCGCGCATCAGCACTTATCTGTTCTCGCTGCACGGCGGCCCCTACCAGGTGCACGAGGATCGCGCCGGCGACATCCCCCTGAGGCTGCTGACTCGCCGGTCGATGGCCGCCCACGTGGATGCCGACCAGTGGTTCGGGCTGATGAAAACCGGCTTCGCCTGGTTCCAGGACTACTTCGCCGTTCCCTATCCCTACGACAAGTACGACTCCATCGTCGTGCCCGATTTCAACATCGGCGCCATGGAGAACGTCGGCGCCGTAACCTACAGCGAGGCCTACGTCAGCCGTGGCGAACCCACACGACGCGATGCACGCCGGCTGGCCGACGTCGTGCTGCACGAGATGTCGCACATGTGGTTCGGCAACCTGGTGACGATGCCCTGGTGGGACGGGCTGTGGCTCAAGGAGAGCTTCGCCACGTACATGGCGCAGAAGGCCAGCGACGAGGCCGCCGGCTTCGCCGAGGTGTGGCACGCGTTCTGCATCGAGGCGAAGGAGCGCGCCCGGCGCGCGGACATGGCCGTGACGACCCATCCGGTGGATGTGCCCGTGCCGGATACCCGCGATGCCTTCGCCCAGTTCGATGCCATTACCTACAACAAGGGCGCCTCGGCGCTCGCGCAGCTGGCGCACTATGTCGGCGCGGATGCGTTCCGCGACGGCGTGCGCGCCTACCTGGCCGGGCACGCCGGCGGTACCGCCACCCTGGCCGACCTCGTGGACGCGCTGGCGGCGGCCACCGACCGTCCGCTGGACGGCTGGATCGACGAGTGGATGCAGCGCTCCGGCATGAGCACGCTGCGCGTTCGGATGACGATCGACGATGGGCGCATCGCGGCGTTCGCCATCGAGCAGCAGGCCACGGACGCGCAGCCGACCCTGCGCCGACACCGGATCCAGGTCGCGTTGTACCGCAGCGGTCCCGACGGTCGCCTGGTCGCCGACGCGCCCCTGCCCGTGACCGTGGCGGGGCCCCTGACCGATGTGCCCGATCTGGTCGGCCGCCCGGCGCCCGACCTGGTGTGCCCGAATGCGGGCGACTGGGGATTCGCGGCCTTCGACCCGGACCCGGTGACGCTGAGTCATCTGCCGGCGCGCCTGGGCGAGGTGCCGGAGCCACTGCAGCGATCGCTGTTTCTGCAGGCCCTGTGGGACCGCTTGCGGGAGGGGCGGCTGTCGATCGACGATTTTCTGACGGTTTCGGTCGAGCGGCTCGAAACGGACAGTGACGAACTGGTCTGTCGACAGGCCTTCGCCTACGTGCAGGAGACACTCGAGGTCATGGCCGGGGCCGATACGGCGCATCCGTCCCTGGACCGGGTGACCGTTGCGCTCGAGCGCATCACCTGGTCGCGGATGCAGGCGAGCGGCGACGACGGCGACCGGGCGCGCTTCTGGCTCGACAGCCATCTCGACGTCGTAATCAGCGAGCAGGCGCAGACACGGCTGGCCTCGCTGCTGGGCCGCGACGCGGCCGGCGGTGTCCCGTTCGACGCGGACCGGCGCTGGATGGCGCTGATCGCGTTGTCGGGTGGAGGCTTCCCGGGCGCCGGCGGTCTGGTCGCCGCCGAACGGCGCCGGGACGGCTCGGACAGGGCGGCCAAGATGGCGCTAGCCGCCGATGCGGCGTGGCCCCAGGCCGAGGTCAAGGCCCGCTGGCTCGGGCGCCTGGCGAATCCCGACGACACGCTGGGTCTGTCGCGCCAGCGACACGTCATGCGTCACCTGTTCCCGCGCCGCCAGGCGGCGCTGCACCGGCAGTTTGCCGGCGACATCCTGTCACCGCTTTCCCGCCTCGGACGGCGGTGTGACGCGGCTTTTCTGAGCGCGTGGGTGACGATGCTGCCGGTGTTGTCCGATGCGGGTACGCGTGGCCTGCTTGCCGCAGCGCTCGGCTCGGCGGATCGCCTGCATCCGGTGCTCGACCGCGGCCTGCGCGAAGCGGTCGAGGAGGCCGATCGCCGTAACATAATGATTCATGCGACATAATTAAAGAAAACGCACGCCCGGTCGAGACTGTTAACTGCGTCAAGGTCTGTTGGAAAGGCGCGGTTTATTGTCGCCCCGTCGATGTCGCCAGGACCGGCCCATCGATCCAGGGAAGACGAAGTCGGGAGTGCTGTCATGAAGGTATTGGAACGCGCGCAGGTCCGCCGCGGAATTCTGTTTGTCACCATTCTGAGCGCCGCCGCACTGGCGGGTTGTGCCTCGGTGCCTGGCGAGACGTGCGCCGGTGTCGACTGGTACGCGCTGGGCGTCGAGGACGGCAGCAACGGCCGTGCCCTGGATTACGTGGCGAGCCAGGACAACCAGTGCGTCGCCGATGCCGGCGAAGCTGACCTGGAGGCCTACCAGGCGGGTCGCCTGGCCGGCCTGGCCGAGTACTGCACCATGGAGAGCGGCCTTGAGCTGGCCCGCACCGGTGCCAGGTACGCGGGCGTGTGCCCCGTCGAGATCGAGGGCGATTTTCTCACCGGTTTCCGCCTCGGTCGCCACATCCATCGCGTGGAGGTCGAGATGGCGAACAACCGCGGCAAGGCCGAAGAGCTCGAGCAGGCGCTCGACTCCACCGACCTTGCCAACGTCGAACGGCAGGAGATGCGCACGATGCTCGAGCTGCTGGAGCAGGACTACGACGGCCTTGAAGTGCGCATGGAGCGCCTCGCCTGGGAAGCGGGCATGATGGAGTAGACACGCCGCACAAGTACACCCCAGTCTGGCCCGGATGTTAATTACGAGGGGACATCCGGTGCGCAGCAAAACCCCGCCTTGATGGCGGGGTTTTTTTTTCCGCCCGCTCCGATTACCGTGCGCAGCATGGCGCGTATCAATGCGAAAACCCGCCGCATCGCCGGCATTGCCTTAGTTCTCGTGGCCGCGCTCGTGGTGCAGTGGTACGAGCGCAGCCAACCGGTGGCGACCGGTGATGACGGCGCCGCGCGCATCATCCAGGCCTTCCAGCAGGAGCAATCCGGCGTATGGGTCGAGACCGCCGGCCGGGTGCAGCGCGTGCTGTCCGACGACAACGAGGGCTCCCGGCACCAGCGCTTCATCGTGGCGCTCAGCGGCGGGCACACCGTGCTCGTTGCGCACAACATCGACCTGGCCGAGCGCGTGCCCCTGGCCAGCGGCGACGAGGTGCGCCTGCGCGGCGAGTACGAATGGAATCCGCAGGGCGGCGTGTTGCACTGGACACACCACGATCCCCGCCGACGCATCGACGGCGGCTGGATCCGCCACGAAGGTCGCACGTTCCGCTGATCGCTGCCGGGGCGCCGGTTCTATGCAGCCCCCTCGGCACGATCCGGTCGATGCGCCATACTAGTGACTGAATTATGTCCAACGGGCCGGAGTGGGCCGGCCGACGAGCAGGGGGTTGAACAATGGCGATCGAAGTGGAAGTCAATGGCGAGAAACGCACACTGGACGTGCCGGCGGACAAACCGCTGCTGTGGGCCATACGCGAAGACCTCGGGCTCACGGGCACGAAGTTCGGGTGCGGGCTGGCCCAGTGCGGGGCCTGCACCGTGCACCTCAATGGCCAGCCGATCCGGTCCTGCGTGACACCGGCCGCCGCGGCGGCCGGCGCCAGCATCACCACGGTTGAGGGCGTGAGCGGCAAGGCGGCAATGGCCGTGCGCGAGGCCTGGCGCGAACTGGACGTCGTCCAGTGCGGCTACTGCCAGTCGGGGCAGATGATGTCCGCGACGGCACTGCTCCAGGCGAACCCGTCGCCCAGCGATGACGATATCGATGCGGCGATGCGCGGCAACCTGTGCCGCTGCGGCACCTACGTGCGCATTCGCGCCGCGATCCACAGCGCCGCCGACAAGCTGGGAGGTGCGTGATGCTGGGTAAGCTCGATCGACTGGCTTTCGAGCCCACGCCGATGTCGCGGCGCGGTTTTCTCAAGGTGACGGCCCTGGCCGGCGCCGGCTTCGTCGTCGGTTGCGGCCCGTCGGAGCCGGAGACCGCCGCCACAACGCCGCAAGCGGCACCCGAGCCCGCCGCGCCGCCACCCGCGGGTCCGGCTCAGCTGAACACCTTCGTGCGCGTCGGCAGCGACGACACCGTCACTGTAATCGTCAAGCACCTCGACAAGGGGCAGGGCGTGACGACGGGTCTGCCGACCATCGTGGCGGAAGAACTGGACGCCGACTGGTCGCAGATGCGGGCCGAGTTCTCCGGCGCCGACGCGTCGAAGTACAACAACTTCGCCTTCGGCACCGTGCAGGGCACCGGCGGTTCCACCTCGATCGCGAACTCGTGGATGCAGCTGCGCCAGGCCGCGGCGGCGGCCCGGGCAATGCTGGTGGGTGCGGCGGCTGAACTCTGGGAGGTTCCGGCCTCCGAGATCACCGTGAGCAAGGGGCGACTGGCGCACGCGGCGTCGGGGAACGAAGCCAGCTTCGGGGCGCTGGCCGCGCGAGCCGCAGACATTTCACCGCCCGCCGAACCGGCGCTGAAAGACCCGGCCGACTTCACGCTGATCGGCACCGAAGTTCCGCGCCTGGATTCGCCCGCCAAGACCGATGGCAGCGCCGTGTTCACCATCGACGTCGAGCGCCCGGACATGCTGACAGCGGTGGTGGCGCATCCGCCGTTGTTCGGTGCACGTGTGGCCAGCGTCGATACCTCGGCCGCGCTGGCGGTGCCGGGTGTCGGCCAGGTCGTGGAGATCGAGCGTGGCGTCGCCGTGCTGGCGGACAGCTACTGGTCGGCCACCAGGGGGCGCAGTGCCCTGAGCATCGAGTGGGACGACAGCGCCGCCGAGACACGCGGCACCGATGCCCTGTTCGCCGAGTTCGAGCAGCGGGTGGGGCAGGAAGGTTTGCCGGCCCGCAACGACGGCGATGCGCAGGCCGCGCTGGGCGACGCCGATCGCATAATCAATGCCGAATATCACTTTCCGTACCTGGCGCACGCCACCATGGAGCCGATGGACGCGGTGGTGGAGCTCAAGCCCGACCGCTGCGAGATCTGGACCGGCGCGCAGTTGCCCACTGTCGACCAGAACATCGTGGCCTCGATCACCGGCCTGGAACCGGACCAGGTGATCATCAACACGCACTATGCCGGCGGCAGCTTCGGGCGCCGCGCCGTGCCGGACAGCGACTACATTGCCGAGGCGACCATGATTGCCAAGGCGATCGGTGGCAGCGCCCCGGTGAAACTCGTCTGGTCTCGGGAAGACGACATGCGCGCCGGTCGCTACCGGCCGATGAGCGTGCACGGTCTGGCAGCGGGCCTCGACGACCAGGGCAACATCATCGCCTGGCGGCACCGGGCCGTGATGCAGTCGATCATGGCGGGGTCGCCGTTCGAGGCCTTCATCCAGGACGGCATCGATCCGGCATCCGTGGAGGGCGCCCGGGGGCTGCCCTATGCCATCGACAACCTGCGCGTCGACCTGCACACCATGGAGGTGGGCGTGCCGGTGCTGTGGTGGCGGTCGGTCGGCCATACGCACAATGCCTTCGTGACGGAAGCTTTCTTCGACGAGCTGGCCCACGCCGCCGGCAAGGACCCGTACGAGTTCCGGCGCGAGCTTTTGGCCGGTCAGTCCAGGCTACGGGGTGTGCTGGATCTTGCGGCGGAGAAGGCGGGCTGGAACGGTACCGACCTGGGGCCAGGCCGGGGCCGCGGTATCGCGGTGCACGAGTCGTTCAGCAGCTACGTGGCAGAAGTCGTGGACGTGACCGTCGGCGACGACGGTGCGCTCAAGGTCGACAAGGTGGTGTGCGCGGTCGATTGCGGCATTGCCATCAACCCGGACGTGATTCGTGCGCAGATGGAGGGCGGCATTGCCTACGCCTTGTCGGCCGCCCTGCGCGAGGAAGTCACGCTGACGGACGGCCGCGTGGACCAGGGCAACTTCGACACCTATCGGCCGCTGCGCATCGACGAGATGCCGGCCATCGAGGTGCACATCGTGCCCTCGGGCGAGGCGCCGACGGGCGTCGGCGAGCCGGGAACGCCGCCACTGGCGCCGGCGCTGGCCGGGGCCATCTTCGCCGCAACCGGCAAGCGCCTGCGACGACTGCCCATCGGCAACCAGCTGCGCGCCTAGGGTTCGCGGGCGACAGCTTCGGGGAGCGTTTCGTCGCTCCCCGAAGCGCCAACTGCCGTCGGGATTGCCACCTATCGCGACCCGGAAGGCTGCCCGTCATTGCGAGCCCGCAGGGCGTGGCAATCTCCGCACGCTGTCGTGACGATCGTTGAGAGGAGACCTTGCGACAGCCTGATCGAGATTGCCGCGTCGCTGCGCTCCTCGCAAAGACGGGCGGGAAGTGGCTTCGTCGGTCGGCTTAGTCTTCGAGTACGAAGGTGACCTTCAGGTCGACCCGGTATTCCTCGATCTTGCCGCCCTTGCAGACGACCTTCTGACCCTCGACCCAGGCACCGCGGACGTTCTTCAGCGTTTTGTGGGCGCGCTCGATGCCGTTCTCGACGGCGTCGTCGAAGCTCTTGGTGGAAGACGCGATGATCTCGGTAACGCGTGCGACGGACATGGCTCTCTCCTTGGCTGCAGCCGGAACGGCTGGTGTGTGGTTATCACGGGACAGCAAGAGTAGGAATGCGGCGGGAGCAGCGTCAAGGCGAAGGGCCGGAAACGACACGGGCGGCACCATTGTTCACAATGGGCCGCCCGTCCGGGGTGGTTGCGGTGGTGGCGATCAGGCCGCCATGTAGCCCCGCAGTTTCTCGATGGCGTTGGCCTCGATCTGGCGAATGCGCTCGGCCGACACGCCGTAGCGCTCGGCGAGCGTGGTCAGCGTCGTCTTCTTGCCGTCCACCAGCCAGCGCGAGGCCACGATGTCGCGGCTGCGCTCGTCGAGCTCGTCCATGGCACCGGCGAGCCGGTCGCTGGCCTGGCTCTCCCAGTCGGCATCGCTGACCAGTCGGCCCGGATCGTCGCCGCCGCTCTTCAGCCAGGCCGAGGGGCTGTAGGCCGTTTCACCGTCGTCCTGGCCCGGCGCCGGGTCGAAGGACAGGTCGCTGGCTGCCAGCCGCTTCTCCATCTCGTTGACTTCCGTCGGGCTGACGCCGAGGTCTTCGGCCACCGCACGGGTTTCGGCCTCGCTCAGCCAGCCGAGCCGCTTCTTGGCCTTGCGCAGATTGAAGAACAGCTTGCGCTGGGCCTTGGTGGTGGCAACTTTGACGACGCGCCAGTTCTTGAGCACGAACTCGTGGATTTCGGCGCGGATCCAGTGCACGGCAAAGGACACCAGGCGTACGCCGACGTCCGGATCGAAGCGCTTGACGGCCTTCATCAGGCCGACGTTGCCTTCCTGTACGAGGTCGCCCACCGGCAGGCCATAGCCGGCGTAGCCACGGGCGATGTGCACCACGAATCGCAGGTGCGACAGCACCAGGTCGCGGGCCGCTTCCAGGTCGCCGTCGTCCCGGAATCGGCGGGCGAGGGCCTGCTCTTCGTCCCGGCTCAGCACCGGGAACCGGTTCACGGCATCCACGTAGGCGTCGAAGCTGCCTACCGGACCAGCCAGCACCAGCTCGTGGTTCGACGGGGTGGGGGCGTTGTTCATGGTCGCAGTATTCTCCATGGACGGAATTTTAGCACTCGCCACGTTAGAGTGCTAAACATGTGTGCGGTTCCGTCCCCGTGTCGAGATTAATCGTCAATTAAACAACTAGTTAGGATTTATGCGGAGCATGTGCCGGGTGGCGGCCGCCCAGGAACCCAGCCATCCCAGCAGCGCGCCGCCAGCCACCAGCGCACCGGTCGCGATGGCGCCGGGGCCCGCGAGCCGGAATTCGCTGCCGTACAGGCCGGAAATGCGTGCCACCGGGCCCGCCAGCAACACCATGCCGATGTGAATCAATGCCAGCGCACACAGGCCACCAGCCAGGCCGTACCAGAAGCCGGTGTACAGGAACGGCCGCCGGACAAAGCCGTCGCTGGCGCCCACCAGGCGCGTGATCTCGATCTCGTCGCGCCGGTTCTGGATGTCCAGCCGGATGGTGTTGCCCACGATGACGACGACCGCCAGCGCCAGCAGCCCCGCGGCGAGCAGAACGGCGCGGCGCACCACATCCACGATGGCGTCGAAGCGTTCCACCCAGGCCGTGTCGCTCTGTACCAGGTCGACGCCGCTCTCGGTGCGCAGGGCCTCTGCCAGCGCCCCGACAGCCTCGGCATCGTCTCCGCCCGGCTGCGGGCGTACGACGATCAGCGGCGGCAGCGGATTGTCCTCCAGCGCGTCGAGGGCCTCGCCGAAGCCCGACAGGCTGCGAAACTCGGTGAGAGCCTCGTCGGCTGTGACGGTTTCGACGTCTGCCACGTCGTCGCGGGCGCGGATTCGGTCGGCCACCTGAGTCAGTGCCTGGTCGTCAGTGCCAGGAGCGAGGTACACCGACAGGTCGGCCACGCTCTCCCAGCGTGCGCTGAGTTGCTTGGCGTTGAGCACCAGGACGTGCAGCCCGGCCGGCAGCGCGAGCGCCACGCCGATGACCGCGATCGTCATGGCGGTGGCGAAGGGCTGGCGCGACAGGCGTCCGAGGCTGCCGACCAGCGTCTGCGCGTGGCGCAGGAAATAGACGCGCACGCCGCCGCGCGCCGGAACCCGGGCGCGACGCCGTTCAGCGCCCATCGGCCGTCCAGTCCGGCTCGACCAGTCGGCCCTGGTCGAGCGTGATCACGCGCCGTCCGAGGCGCTCGAGCAGGCTGACATCGTGGCTGGCGATGAGCACCGTGACACCCACGGCGCTGAAGCGCAGGAACAGCCGCATGATCTCCTCGGACAGCTCCGGGTCGAGGTTGCCCGTCGGCTCGTCGGCGATCAGCAGGGGCGGTGTCGCCACCACCGCGCGGGCGATGCCCACGCGCTGTTGCTCGCCCGACGACAGGGCGATGGGCGCCGAGTTCTCCTTGCCGAGCAGACCCACCTGGTCGAGGGCGGCGCGCACGCGTCGGCCGATGTCGCGTGCGCCGACGCCGGCAATGATGAGCGGCAGCGCCACGTTGTCGAAAACCGAGCGGTCGTGCAGCAGCTTGTGATCCTGGAACACCATGCCGATGTCGCGGCGAAAGGCCGGGATACGCCGGTGCGGCAGCCGGCCGGTGTTCTGGCCGTTGACGTAGAGCTGTCCGCGCGTGGGTCGTTCGATGAGCGACACCAGCTTCAGCAGCGTGCTCTTGCCGGCGCCGGAATGGCCGGTGAGAAAGACCATCTCACCGCGTTCGATGTGGAGGCTAAGCCCGCTCAGCGCCTCCCGGCCACCCGGGTAGCGCTTGGCGACGTTCTCGAACCGGATCACGGCGACCGCGGGCGATGCGCCGGATCAGCCGGCGTCGGCGCTGTCGGTCTTGAGCAGCGCATCGGCGTAGTCGCCCGCGTCGAACACGCCCAGGTCGGCTGCCTGTTCGCCGACGCCGATGAAACGGATGGGCAGGCCCATCTGCCCGGCCAGCGCCAGCACGACACCGCCCTTTGCGCTGCCGTCCAGCTTGGTCACCGTGAGTCCCGTGAGGCCCACGGCGTCGTTGAACTGCCGGGCCTGCGCCAGTGCGTTCTGGCCGATGCCGGCGTCGAGCACGAGCAGTATTTCGTGGGGTGCAGAGTCATCGAGCTTGCCCACGACACGCTTGATCTTCTTGAGCTCTTCCATCAGGTTGCCCTGCGTGTGCAGCCGGCCGGCGGTGTCCGCGATGAGCACGTCGACGCCGCGGGCGCGCGCCGCCTCGAAGGCGTCATACACCACCGCCGCGGGATCGGCGCCGGTTTGCTGCGCGACGACAGGCACGTCGTGACGCTTGCCCCAGATCTGCAGCTGCTCGACCGCGGCCGCACGAAAGGTGTCGCCCGCGGCGAGCATCACCTTCAGTCCCTGGTCCTGGAACCGCTGCGCGAGCTTGCCGATGGTGGTGGTCTTGCCGGCACCGTTCACGCCCACCATGAGAATCATGAAGGGCCGGACATCGTCGGGGATCTCCAGCGGTTGCTGGCAGGGCGCGAGGGTCGCTACCAGCGATTCGCGCAGGGCGCCGATCAGCGCCTGCACATCGTCGAGTTCCTTGCGCTGCACCTTCTTGTGCAGGGTGCCTACGATGGACTCGGTGACATCGACGCCGACGTCGGCGGTGAGCAGGCGCGTCTCCAGTTCCTCGATGGTGTCGTCATCGATCTTGCCGCCCGGCAACAGGTTCGCCAGATCGTACGTCAGCCAGCTGTCGCCCTTGTTGAGACGCGCGCGCAGGCGTTTGAAAAAGCCCGGCCTCTTCGCCGTCTTTTCGTCGGCGCTGTCGGTGGTCTTGGTCGAGTCGGTCATGGACGGAGTATGCTTGGGGGGCGACTGAGAGTAACAGAAAATATCGCGCGGCCAACCGGCCTGTCCGGGCCCGCGGGCGACGCCGGTAACCGGGCCGCCCCGGCCACGGGGCAGGACGCGGTGCCGACGAGGCGTAGGACGACGACGGTGGCAGCGAGGCGACGAAAACGCGGCAACGCAGGCGCTCGGTCCGGCGGCCTGGCCAACCGCTTCCGCATCATCGGCGGACGGTGGCGTGGCCGTCGCGTAGCCTTCGCGCCGCAACCCGGATTGCGCCCGTCGCCCGACCGGGTTCGCGAGACGCTGTTCAACTGGCTGGACAGGTCGCTGCCGGGGGCCAGCTGCCTGGACCTGTTCGCCGGCAGCGGAGCGCTGGGCCTGGAAGCCCTGTCCCGCGGGGCCGACACGGTGACGTTCGTCGATCGCGATGCCGATGCGCTGCGCGGCATCGAGGCGGCGCTCGGTGTGCTGGGCGGCGAAGGCGGCCACTGCCTGCGCGTGGACGCGCGGACCTTTCTGAGCGGCGCGCCGTCGCGCTTCGATGTCGTGTTCCTGGACCCTCCCTACGCCGAGGCAATGCTGCCCGAATTGTGTACACTCCTCGACAGTCGCGGCTGGGTCGGGCCGGGCACACTCGTCTATCTCGAGTGTGCGGCGTCCGATGGTGCGCCCGCGTTACCCGAGGGCTGGACCCTGGCGAAGAGTGGTCGGGCCGGCCGGGTGGGCTACCACCTGGCCCGATGCGACGAACCGGCGCAGGCCGGGCCAGCGGTTACCGACAGCGAGTCCCCGTCATGAAAGCCATGTACCCCGGCACCTTCGATCCGATTACCAACGGTCATCACGACCTCATCCGCCGGGCCGCGGGCATCTTCGAACACCTGGTGGTTGCCATTGCCGGCAACCCGCGCAAGGAGCCCCTGTTCTCGCTGGACGAACGCGTGTCGCTGGCGCGTCGGGTGCTCGACGGGCTGGGCAATGTCGAGGTGGTCGGCTACGAGGGCCTCACGGTGGAGTTCGCCCGCGACCACGGGCTGGGCGTCATCGTGCGCGGCCTGCGCGCCGTCTCGGACTTCGAGTTCGAGTTCCAGCTCGCCACGATGCAGCGCCAGCTGGAGCCTGGCGTGGAGACGATGTTCCTGACGCCGGACGAACAGTTCACCTACATATCGTCCAGCCTTGTACGCGAGGTGGCTTCCTTCGGCGGCGATGTTTCAAAATTCGTGCATCCGATCGTAAAGGACGAACTGACCCGGCGGCTGGCGCAAGGCCACTGACCCGCGGGATGCGACGACCATGGCACTGAAGATCACCGACGACTGCATCAACTGCGACGTATGCGAGCCCGAATGCCCCAACGAGGCGATCTACATGGGCCCGGAGATCTACGAGATCGATCCCGACAAGTGCACCGAGTGCGTGGGACATTTCGAGGAACAGCAGTGCGTGGAAGTGTGCCCCGTCGACTGCATCCCGCACGACCCGGACCACGTGGAAACCCGCGAACAGCTGCTGGCCAAGTTCGAGCGACTCACCGGCGAGAAGGCACCGCTCTAGCGTCTTGGATTCGCCTGACAAACGTCATCGCGAGGAGCGCAGCGACGCGGCGATCTCGGTCAGGGAAGAGTGAGCCATGGAGAGAACCCGCCTCACGACAGCTTCAAGAGACTGCCACGCCCTGCGGGCTCGCAATGACGGCACATGGAACAAGGGCCATTGCGAGGAGCGTAGCGACGCGGCGATCTCGAGGTCCCTTCAACGCTGACACCGAACGCAGAAGTACGTGGCGCGCTGGCCGATCACCCGGTGCCGCAGCGGCTCGCCGCAGCGCGTGCACGGCTCGCCGGCCCGTCCGTACGCGAGCAATTCCTGCTGGAAATAGCCCGGCTGACCGTCGGAATCGGTGAAGTCGCGCAAGGTTGTGCCGCCCTGCCGGATCGCCTCGCCCAGAACCGCGCGGATGGCGTCGGCCAGCGTCACCATGCGCGCCAGCGCTATGCGCCCGGCCGGTCGCGCCGGGTGGATGCCGGCACGGAACAGGGCCTCGCTGGCGTAGATGTTGCCGACGCCGGCAACGACGTGGCTGTCCATGATGAGGTTCTTGATCGCGGCCCGGCGCCCGCGGGCCCGGCGATACAGGTGGGCGCCGTCGAAGTCGTCGCCCAGCGGCTCGGGACCGAGGTCCTTCAGCAGCGGGTGCGTGGCCGGCGGGCGACGGGTCCAGTGCCAGGAGCCGAAGCGCCGCGGGTCGTTGAAGCGCAGCACGGCGCCGTCGTCCAGGGTGACGTCGAGGTGATCGTGCGCCGCCGGCGGTGCGGAGCGCGGGAGCACGCGCAGTGTGCCGGACATGCCCAGGTGGACGATGGCGGTGCCGGCCTGCGTGCCGAGCAGCAGGTACTTGGCCCGACGATCCACCGTGTCGATGCGCTGGCCCGGCAGGTCGCTGTCCAGGCGCCGGGACACGGGCCAGCGCAGCTGGCGCTGGCGGACGGTTACCTCGCGCACGCGCCGACCCGCGATATGGGGCGCGATTCCGCGGCGGGTGGTTTCGACCTCGGGCAGTTCGGGCATCGACGAACGGGGGATGGCGCAGGACGGGCCACGAGGATAGGGTGTCCGCCGGGGCCGGACAACCGGCCCGGGCGCCGACCCGGATAATGTGATGCACTGCCTTGGATTGAAGCGCCGGTCGGCGCTATAAGACATAAAACCGCCCGGTCCCGCGGGTCCTTTAGTCGCCGACCTGCCTGCCGGCGGACGGATTCGGGATTGGCCGTCTACCCCAGCGGTCGACTATAGTTGTCGGCCGAAACCCCGCCGAGGACGCTCGTTTCCATGGACTATCTCACCGGCATATTCGATCCCGGCCTGGCCGGCTACGCCCTTATCACTCTGATTCTGGTGCAAATTACCGTTGCCGCGGTCACCCTGTACCTGCATCGCGACGCGACCCACCGGGGCCTGGACCTGCACCCCGTCGTGCGCCATTTCTTCCGCTTCTGGCTGTGGCTCACCACGGGCATCGTGACGAAGGAGTGGGTGGCGATCCATCGCAAGCACCATGCCAGGTGTGAGACGCCGGACGATCCGCACAGCCCGCAGATCGTGGGTCTGAAGAAGGTGCTGCTGGAAGGCGCCGAGCTGTACCAGGCCGAGGCGAAGAACGCCGAGACCATCGAGAAGTTCGGCCGGGGCACGCCGGACGACTGGGTCGAGCGCCACGTATACAGCGGCCACCCCATGCTGGGCATCGCCCTCATGCTGGTCATCAATTTCGTGCTGTTCGGATTCGCCGGGCTCACCATCTGGGCCATCCAGATGATGTCGCAGCCGGTGCTGGCCGCGGGCATCGTCAACGGCGTCGGTCATCACACCGGCTATCGCAATTTCGAATGCGACGATGCGGCCCGCAACGTCGTGCCCTGGGGCTTCATCCTCGGCGGCGAGGAACTGCACAACAATCACCATGCCTTCCCGAGCTCGGCGCGCTTTTCGATCCGCCGCTGGGAATTCGACATCGGCTGGTTCTACATCCGCACGCTGTCGCTCTTCGGTCTGGCCAAGGTCCGCCGCGTGGCGCCGACGCCGGTCATCGCACCGTCGGCCCCGACCGCCGACCTGGAAACCCTGCGTGCGGTCATCGTCAATCGCATGCACGTGCTGCGTCAGTACAAGAACAGCGTGACGCTGCCCGTGTTCCGCAGCCAGATTGCCGGCGAAGCGCCCCAGTGGCGCCAGGTTCTGCGCAAGGCCAAGAAGCTGCTGGTGCGTCGCCCGTCGCTGCTGGACGACTCGTCCCGGGCGCGGCTGCGTGAGCTGCTCGATCACAACCAGACGCTCAAGACCGTGCACGAATTTCGCGAGCGGCTGACCCGTCTGTGGGATGGCGCCAACGTGAGCAACGACCGTCTGCTCGCCCAGTTCCGCGAGTGGTGCGCACAGGCCGAGGCCAGCGGCATCAAGTCGCTGCAGGAGTTCGCGCGGGCGCTGCAGGGTTACCGCATGAGCCCGACCTGATCAGCCGCCGCATCGACGGCCACAAAAAAACCCGCCTGGTGGCGGGTTTTTTCTGCGTCGTGAGCCGGTCGCCTTACTTGATCTTGGCTTCCTTGTAGATCACGTGCTTGCGAACGCGCGGATCGTACTTCTTCACTTCCATCTTTTCCGGATGGAGACGCTTGTTCTTCGTGGTGGTGTAGAAATGCCCCGTGCCGGCAGACGACACCAGTCGGATTTTGTCACGCATGTTTCGAGCCCTCCCGTCTCTCGTCAGACCTTGGCGCCGTCGGCGCGCAGGTCGGCGAGCACCTTGTCGATGCCGTGCTTGTCGATGATGCGCAGGCCCTTGGTGGACACGCGCAGCTTCACGAAGCGCTTCTCGCTCTCTACCCAGAACCGGTGGGTGTGCAGGTTGGGCAGAAACCGGCGACGCGTGCGGTTCTTGGCGTGCGACACGTTGTTGCCCGTGGTGGGGCGCTTGCCCGTTACCTGGCAGACCTTGGACATCGTAGGCAATCCTCTGAATTCACTGGTCGGCCCGCGTGGGCAGGCCAAATCGGCCGCACTTTATAGCAACCGCAGGCGATCTTTTCAACCGCCTGCACGGCCCGTACCGGCGGTTGGCGGCACCCGGGCCGGTGCGGGCGCGCCCGCGGCAGGCGGGCCTCGCCGGGCAGGGCTCTTTCCGGGCCACCCGGCCCCGTCGCCGGTGGCGGGGCTCCGAGCGGTCACAAGAGCCCCCGCTCGGCAAAGGACACGCAGCCGCTGTCGCCCACCACGAAGTGGTCCAGCAGCCGTATGTCCACCAGCGCCAGCGCGTTTCGCAGCCGTCGGGTGATCAACTCGTCCGCGTGGCTGGGCTCGGCGACCCCGGACGGATGGTTGTGCGCCAGGATCACCGCCGCCGCATTGCGTCCGAGGGCCAGCTTGACCACCTCCCGGGGATGCACCGTGGCACCGTCTATCGTGCCGCGAAACAGCTCGTCGAAGCTGATGACCCGGTGGCGGTTGTCCAGAAAGAGGCAGCAGAACACCTCGTGGGTGAGGTCTCGCAGGCGTGCGTGGAGGAAGCGCCGGGTCTGGTCCGGGCTGGTCAGGCCGTCGGGCCGGTCCAGCGCCTCGCGCAGGTTGCGCGTCACCATCTCCAGCGCGGCCTGCACCTGGGCGTAGCGGGCCGGGCCGAGCCCGCGCTGGTCGCAAAAGGCGGCCAGGTCGGCGGACATCAGGCCCCGCAGGCTGCGGAACTGGCGCAACGCCTGGCGCGCAAGTTCGAGAGCGTCCGTGCCCTGAAAACCGGTGCCCAGGAAGACGGCCAGCAGCTCGTCGTCGGCCAGGGCGCCCGGTCCGCGCGCGAGCAGCCGCTCTCGCGGGGTATCTGGGGGCTGATTGCCGCGACGGATCACGGGCTCCCGGGGGGCAATGGTGGGAAAGCGGCCCGGATCGTGGGCGATGGTGGCATGGCGTGTTCCTTCCGTGGGCCGATCGGGCGGGCAGGTGGGGCGATTCTGGGTGGAACGGGCGATGCGCGCGAGGGCCGTTCCTCGGCAAATCGCCGGCTTTGGCCGCACCGGCGCCTTGCGGTAAGCTGCCGCTCATGACTTTCCTCGAGGACAAACGCATCGTGCTCGGCGTGACCGGCGGCATCGCCGTGTACAAGAGCCCGGACCTGGTGCGTCGCTTGCAGGACGCCGGTGCCGAGGTGCAGGTGGTGATGACGTCAGGCGCCACCGAATTCGTCACGCCGCTGACGTTCCAGGCGGTGTCCGGCCGGCCCGTGCGCGACAACGCCTGGGACCGGGGCGCCGAAGCGGCCATGAGCCACATCGAGCTGGCGCGCTGGGCCGATGTCGTGCTCATCGCGCCGGCCACCGCCGACGTGATGGCGCGGCTTGCCGGTGGGCTGGCCGATGACCTGCTCACCACGGTGTGTCTTGCCACAGAGGCGCCCCTGGTACTGTGCCCGGCCATGAACCGGGTAATGTGGTCGGCCGCGGCCACCCAGGCGAACCGGCAGACCCTGGAATCCCGCGGCGCCACCGTGTTCGGACCGGGCCAGGGCGATCAGGCCTGTGGTGAGGTGGGCGCCGGCCGAATGCTCGAGCCGGTGGACATCGCGCAGCGATTGGGTGCCTTTTTCGCCGAACGTGCGGGCAACGGCTTGCTCCAGGGAGTCAACGTGATGGTGACGGCGGGGCCGACCCGCGAGCGCATCGACCCGGTACGGTTCATCAGCAACCGCAGTTCCGGGCGCATGGGCTACGCCGTGGCCGCTGCGGCGGCCGCCGAGGGTGCCCGCGTGACGCTGGTATCCGGTCCGGTGTCGCTGCCGGTGCCACCGGGGGTCGAGCGCGTGGCCGTGGAGTCGGCGCAGCAGATGCACGATGCGGTTCACCAGCACGTGGACGACACCGACGTATTCATCGCCACTGCCGCGGTAGCGGACTACCGGCCGGCCCGACCGGAAGACCAGAAGATCAAGAAGACTGGCGCCGACAGCATGACCCTGCACCTGGATCAGGCGCCGGACGTCCTGGCCTCGGTGTCGGCGCTCGCCAAAGCGCCGTTCACGGTGGGCTTTGCCGCCGAGACCCAGCGCGTGGAGGAATTCGCCCTGGCCAAGCTGGAGAAGAAGTCGCTGGACATGATCGCCGCCAACCGCGTTTGCGATGGCCGCGGCCAGGGTCCGGCGCTGGGCTTCGACAGCGAAGACAACCAGCTCATGGTGCTGTGGCGGGGTGGCAAGCGCGAACTCGAGCGCGCGCCCAAGGCGGCGCTGGCGCGGGAACTGGTGGCGATCGTTGCCGAGCGCTATGCGATGGCGCGGGCGACCCGGGCCAGGCCCGCCTGATGCGCGAGATCCAGATCAAGCTGCTCGATCCGCGCCTGGGCCGGGACTATGCCCTGCCGGCGCACGCCACCGACGGTTCGGCCGGCATGGACCTGCGCGCCTGCCTCGACCAGCCGCTGACGCTGGACCCGGGCGAGACCGAACTCATTCCCACGGGTTTCGCCATGCACATCGGCGATACGGGGCTGGCGGCGGTGCTGCTGCCGAGGTCCGGGCTGGGCCACAAGCACGGCATCGTGCTGGGCAACCTCACGGGGCTGATCGACAGCGATTACCAGGGCCAGGTGTACGTGTCCTGCTGGAATCGCGGCAGCCGCCCGTTCACGATCGAGCCGGGTGAGCGCATCGCCCAGATGGTGTTCCTGCCGGTCGTGCAGGCCGCGTTCCAGGTCGTGGAGAGCTTCGAAGCCAGCGAGCGGGGCGCCGGCGGGTTCGGGCACAGCGGCCGGTCCTGACGCCGCCGCCGGGCGCTAACCATCCGCGAGAATACGAGCTGTCCTGGTTTCTGTGGGAGCGGCTTTAGCCGCGATGGGCCGCGGAATCGCGGCTAAAGCCGCTCCCACAAGCAAAGAGTCCCTTTGGACTCTACATGCCTTTCAGCGAGCGGAAGCGGTCGATGTTGGCCGCGAACTCCTGGTGGATGTTGTCCTGCTCGGACCGCAGCGCACGCAGGGTCTGGTGATGCTTGTCCATGGCTTCCTGCGTGTGCGTGATGTGACGCCCCAGGTCTTCGGGCAGCGGCGGCAGCTCGGAATCTTCGCGGTAGGGGTAGTTGTACTTCGCGGCGTCTTTCTGAAGCTCTGTCCACTTCTGGCGCAGGTTCTTCAGGTAGTGCTCGGCCACGCCGATCTGGGCATCGAGCGCGGAAACGCGACGGTCGCGTAGCATCTCGATTTCTTCCACGGACAGGTAGGTGTCCAGCAGGATGCGATCGCGCTCGGCCTCTTCCTCCGCGGCGCGGCGGGCGAGCGCGGCCAGTTCCGCCTGGCGCGCCTCTTCGGCGAGTTCCTCGGCGGTTTTCTGGGCCGGCAGCACGTCGACGCGCACGGCGCGCTCGTTCAGGACATAACGTTCCTTGTGCGCATACTCCGGCGGTACCCGGTCGCCGTAGTGGGTGACGCCGTTGTCGTCGACCCACTTGTAAAGGCCGTCATTCGACGAGCCGGCAACGGCGGCCGCCGACGCCAGGCTCGTGACGAGCGCGGCAACGGCCAGCGTTGTTGGTCTTATGTACAAGCGTCCTGCCATCACAACCAAATTATCACACGATCGATCAGATCGACGCGTGATTCAATTCCCGAAAACATGGCCCGGGAACGGTTCTGCGTCACATTATGGCGCGTAACCTCTCTTTCCCGTTCCAATGGGCCTCTACCTATTCTAGGACAACGCCCGGCACCTTATGTCACCCGGGAACGATTAATTTCTGTTGCAGCGCCGGCCATGGGGGCGTCCGGTACGTGGCGGGCGCCTGGCATGCCGGCGTGTCAGATGCCGTAGGTGGCGCGGTAACTGGCCAGCCGCTCGAGATCGTCGCCCCGGCCGCCGGCGTCCGCCAGCCACTCGAACAGGTCCGCCAGGCTGACGATGCTGATGACCGGAATGCCGAAGTCCCGGCCGACTTCCTGGACGGCGGAAAGCTCGCCCTGGCCGCGTTCCTGGCGGTCGAGCGCAATCAGCACACCGGCCGGCTCGGCGCCGGCATCGCGGATGATGGTCACGGACTCGCGGATGGCCGTACCGGCCGTGATGACGTCGTCGATGATGAGCACGCGGCCGGCCAGCGGCGCCCCGACGGTGGTGCCACCCTCGCCGTGGGCCTTCGCCTCCTTGCGGTTGTAGGCGAACGGCAGGTCGCGATCGTGTTGGTCGGCCAGCGCGGCCGCCGTAACGGCCGCCAGCGGGATGCCCTTGTAAGCCGGACCGAACAGCATGTCGAAGGGCGTATCGCTGTCGGCGGCGGCGCGGGCATAGCAGCGACCGAGGGTGGCGATGGAGGCGCCGGTATTGAACAGGCCTGCGTTGAAGAAATAGGGGCTCACGCGGCCGGATTTAAGGGTGAATTCGCCGAAGCGCAGCACGCCGAGCCGGGCGGCGAGCTGCAGGAATTCCTGTTGGTAGGCTTGCATCGAGGGCGTCCGTCATCGACCCGGGAGTCCGGTATGATACACGCTCGTTTTTTGTCGGACGCGGTCCCGGACAGCGCATGCAGGCGTCCGGTGCGCGGCCGTCATGTTCCCCGTTTGAGCAAGAGAGTCAGCCATGCCGATGCGTGTCGTCAGTTTGAATGCCAACGGAATCCGGGCGGCGGCGCGCAAAGGGTTTTTCGACTGGATGACCGCGTGCGACGCCGATGTCTGGTGCATCCAGGAGACCAAGGCGCAGGAACACCAGCTGCCCGACGGCAGCGAGTTCTATCCGCCTGGTTTTCACACGACCTACTTCGACGCCGAGAAAAAGGGCTACAGCGGCACGGCCATTTACGCCCGCCGCGAACCCGATGCCGTGTATCGGGGATTCGCCGAGGTGCCGGGTGCCGGCGACGGCTGGGACGAGTTCGACCGCGAGGGCCGCTACGTGGAGGCGCGCTTCGGGAAGCTCAGTGTGGTGTCGCTGTACCTGCCGTCGGGCTCGTCCAACGAGGAGCGTCAGGCCTCGAAGTTCCGGTTCCTCGATCGCTTCATGCCCTATCTAAAGTCGCTGCGCCGCAAGCGCCGCGACTACATCCTGTGCGGCGACTGGAACATCGCGCACAAGAAGATCGACCTCAAGAACTGGCGCTCCAACCAGAAGAACAGTGGCTTTCTGCCCGAGGAGCGCGCCTGGATGGACGAACTGTTCGGGCCGCGCAAATACGTGGATGCGTTCCGGGTGGTGAACGAGGAGCCCGAGCAGTACACGTGGTGGTCGAACCGCGGGCGCGCCTGGGACAAGAACGTCGGTTGGCGGATCGACTATCAGATCGTCACGCCAGGCCTCGCCGAGGCGGTCGAGAGCGCCTCGATCTACAAGCGCAAGC